>Ga0208814_1000117_pt1 | contig 58941 bp, 59 predicted proteins | sample MalvirAntarct_55_FD_184253 | JGI IMG/M metagenome (GOLD analysis project Ga0208814, IMG submission 184253) | Marine viral communities from the Global Malaspina Expedition - Malaspina viral metaG Antarct_55 (SPAdes) (version 2) | ecosystem: Environmental > Aquatic > Marine > Oceanic | place... | reverse complement strand
CTCCCCCCGCCTCACAGTGCGGAGTCCCGCGTGTCTGTATAATCCTAATTTACACGAATAAATCGTTTTTTTCTCAAATCCATACGTTTCTGGTTACTTTTTAACCACCCCATAAGCACGTAAGTACCCCTTTTTACCCGAGTAACGTGCTTGTTTGAATTCTGTAAGACCGCTGCTAGCAGAGGTCTCTTTACAAAAGCTAGCCCTTTAAATGCCCTATTTGGAGTACCACTTTTTAATTTGTGGTACGAAGCCCCCCTGCGTTGTAATTCGCTGGACAAAAAAAATTTTTGTAGTATATTTGTGGAAACTGGTTAACACCTGCGAAACATTATGACTTTATCTATTGAACCTGAACTAGGCGTGCCTATTTCGGATGACAATCCTTTTACCGACCTCACGCTTTCGGCGAGTGCGGCTGCTAATACGGCGCTATTCCTAGCGGAGCATGGGTTGGACATAGAACCTACTAAGGAAGATAAAGACACAGCCGCAGCATTAGCCACTGCCTATGCAGGTAACCCTGTACACACTTCCAAGAAGGCTACCCCTACAAACATGGCGAAACTACGCCCAGCTTCTCTTATAATAACTGACAGTATACTTACTGAATTCGGCCAATCCGTGGTTACAAACTCTGTGCATATAAGGCACCTAGTAACCAACAAGCTAGTGCTAGAGACGGAGAACCCTGATGCCAAGATACGGCTACGTGCTTTAGAGCTACTAGGCAAGGTATCGGACGTAGGACTATTCGCAGAGAAGTCAGAAGTGACGATTACCCACCAATCAAGTGACGACCTACGCGAGAAACTGCGTGGTAAGTTAGAAAAACTCGTAAACCCCGAAGAAATAGAAGACGCAGTAGTTGTTGAAAGCAAACCTCTCAGTATAACTGAAGCATTTGGTGAAGAAGACGACACAATCTATGACGACGACTAACTTCACAAGAGCAGAAGTCCAAGTAATGTTGGACAACCTCGATAATTACTCAGATGATGAAGTCACTGAGATTAATACTATTGTGGATGAGCTTGATGGGCGCGAAGCTAACGCTGCTGCGTACGATGACCTTATAGAATTTGCTAAGTTAATGATGCCTGACTTCCTAGTGGGTAAGCACCACAGGATTTTGGCCGACGAACTTATGGCTATTGAAGCCGGGACACGTGATAGGGTGTGTGTAAACATACCACCACGTCATGGTAAGTCCCAACTAGTGTCTATTTTCTACCCAGCGTGGTTTTTAGGGCGAAATCCCGACAAAAAAGTCATGATGGTATCCCACACCACCGATTTAGCAGTAGATTTTGGGCGTAAAGTGCGAAATTTGATCTCTAGTGAGGCATTTGCAGCCATCTTCCCTACAGTTGGCCTGTCTAAAGACTCTAAATCAGCCGGACGGTGGAACACTAGCGTCGGAGGCGAGTATTACGCCTGTGGTGTGGGATCAGCACTAGCGGGACGGGGTGCTGACTTACTATTAATTGATGATCCGCACTCGGAGCAGGACGTTATCAACGGTAACTTCTCTGTTTTTGAGAAAGCGTACGAATGGTACACGTTTGGTGCCCGAACTCGGCTTATGCCGGGGGGTCGAGTGGCTATTATACAGACCAGATGGCATATGGATGACCTGACTGGCCGTGTAATTAAGGATATGGTCAATAATGAGCGGTCTGACCAGTACGAAGTGATCGAATTTCCCGCAATACTAGAAATAGAAGATAAAGAGACTGGGCAAATAGTGGAAAAACCGCTATGGCCGGAGTTCTTTGACTTAGAAGCGTTGTTACGTACCAAAGCGTCGATGCCTAACTTCCAGTGGAACGCTCAGTACCAGCAGCAGCCCACATCGCAAGAAGCAGCACTTGTAAAACGTGAGTGGTGGCAGATGTGGGGCGGAGAAAGCCCTCCCGCGTGTGAGTTTATAATCATGTCGTTGGATTCGGCGGCAGAGAAGCACAACCGTGCGGATTACACGGCACTGACCACGTGGGGCGTCTTTATGAATGAAGAGACTGACGCGTACAACATCATGCTCTTAAATAGTATAAAGAGAAGGATGGAGTTTCCAGAGCTGAAAGATATGTGCATGGAAGAGTACGGGGCTTGGAACCCCGATGCGTTTATCGTGGAGAAGAAGAGTTCCGGTGTAGCTATATACCAAGAGATGCGCCGTATGGGACTACCCGTATCGGAGTTTACTCCACACAGGGGTTCAGGCGATAAGCTAGCACGTTTGAATTCTGTAACAGATATTGTGGCTTCAGGGCTGTGCTGGGTTCCAGCTACGCGCTGGGCTGAAGAGCTTGTAGATGAAGTAGCGGGCTTCCCGTTCGCTAGTAACGATGACTTAGTTGACTCCATGGTAATGGCGCTAATGCGATTTAGACAAGGTGGGTTTATACGACTACCCACAGATGAACAAGACGAGATACAACAATTCAAATCTTCGCGTAGGGGCGGATACTACTAAGGGTAAAAATAATGGCAATTGAAAAAGGTTTATATCAGGCACCACAAGGTATAGAAGAAGCAGCAGAAGACATAGAGGCACTTGAGATTGAGATTATCGATCCTGAGCAAGTCACGCTAAGCGATGGCAGTGTTGAAATCACACTTATGCCAGAAAACGAGCGTGGAGAAAATGAGTTCGACGATAACCTAGCGGAAGAGTTAGACGAGAACGAGTTAACTCAGTTGTCCAGCGATCTTATGGAGCTAGTCGAGTCAGACATCCAAGGCCGTAAAGAGTGGGCAGATACCTATATTGATGGGCTTGATGTGCTGGGCTTTAAGTACGAAGAACGTACAGAGCCATGGGAAAACGCCTGTGGGGTGTACTCTACGGTACTCGCTGAAGCAGCTATTCGGTTCCAAGCAGAAGCTATGTCTGAGACGTTTCCTGCCGCTGGCCCTGTGAAAACTAAAGTGCTAGGTAAAGAAGACGACGACAAGATGGAGGCCGCAGAACGCGTGCGCGCTGACATGAACTACGAACTTACCGAGAACATGGTTGAGTATCGTCCAGAGCACGAGCGCCTCTTATACTCTTTAGGTCTATCAGGCTCTGCTTTTAAGAAGGTTTACTACGAACCGAACATGGGTCGCGTATGCGCGAACTACATCCCAGCAGAAGACGTTATCGTACCTTATGGTGCTTCTACTATAGAAACTGCTGAGCGTGTGACCCATATCATGCGTAAGACCGTTAACGAAGTTAAAAAGCTACAGTCTATAGGCTTCTACGCGGACATCGAGTTAGGTGAGCCAGAAGCGTTCCATACAGACATTGAAGAGCGTAAGGCAGAAGAAGGTGGTTACTCAGTCAATGACGACAACCGCTTCGCTTTGTTTGAAGTACACGCTGACTTGTTTATAGAAGAGTTAGACGACGATAAAGACGAGATTGCTAAACCGTACGTAGTTACCATAGAGCAGGGTACAGGCAAAGTACTAGCTATACGCCGCAACTGGGACGAGGAAGCGGAAGACGACTTATATACTAAGCGTAACCACTTCGTACACTACAACTACGTTCCGGGCTTTGGTTTCTACGGTATGGGTCTAATCCATATCATTGGCGGCTACGCACGCGCAGGTACGTCACTTATCCGTCAGTTGGTTGACGCTGGTACGTTGGCTAATTTGCCGGGTGGTTTAAAATCCCGTGGGTTACGTATCAAAGGCGATGATACGCCGATTGAGCCGGGGGAGTGGAAGGATGTCGATGTGCCGTCTGGTGCGATTCGCGACAACATCATGCCGCTACCGTACAAAGAACCAAGCCAAACATTGCTTGCGTTACTGGACAAGATTACGACTGAAGGTCGCCGTCTAGGCGCTATCGCAGATATGGACATCTCAGATATGTCCGCTAATGCCCCAGTTGGCACGACTCTTGCAATCCTAGAGCGTACGCTCAAGCCTATGGCTGCGGTGCAAGCGCGTGTGCATTACTCCATGAAGCAAGAGTTTAAGCTGATTAAAGAGCTTATGGCGGAACACGCACCCGCCGAGTATGAATACCAGCCGCACCGTGGGGAAGTATCAGCTAAACGCTCGGACTACGAGATGACTGAGGTTATACCTGTAAGTGATCCTAACAACACAACCATGGCACAACGTGTTGTTCAGTATCAGACAGTCCTCCAGATGTCTACGCAAGCGCCACAGATATACGACCTACCGGAACTACATCGTCAGATGATAGATGTGTTAGGCGTAAAGAACGCTGAAAAGCTAGTACCGTCTTCGGACAAAGCCACACCGAAAGACCCAGTTAGTGAAAACATGGCTATGTTGGTCGGAACCCCTGCTAAGGCGTTTATCTACCAAGACCATAAAGCACACATCGCAGCACACCAAGCGTTCCTTGAAGACCCCTTCATTGCCGCAGCTATAGGGCAAAACCCGCAAGCTAAGCAGATTACGGCTTCTATCCAAGCCCATATCGCTGAACACACAGCCTTCTTATATAGAGAGAAGATTGAAGAAAAACTTGGTGTTCCATTACCCGCACCTGATTCTGAGTTGCCAGAAGACATTGAAGTCAACTTGGCTCGCTTAGTATCTGAGGCAGGAAGACAGGTAACAGCAGCTAATAAGCAAGAGCAAGCACAGAAGAAATCGCAAGAGCAAGCCAAAGACCCTGTGTTCCAGCTACAGCAGCAAGAGATGCAGATCAAACAGCAAGATGGCCAGCGTAAGATGCAGAAAGATCAGACAGACGCCCAAGCAGCGCAAGCGGAAGCTCAGCGTAAGGCTATGAAAGATCAGACTGACGCACAACTCGCACAGCAGAAACTAACGTTAGACGCCAAGTTAGCTGAGATGAAGATGCAGATAGAACAAGCTGAGTTGGAGTTAGACGAGCGTAAAGCGGGAGCTAAGATGTCCGCAGACCGTCGCCGCGACACTACCAAGGTAGACCTAGATGTGATGAAAGCTACCAACGAGCGAGCGGACAAACAAGAACAAGCCGCAGATATTAAACGTAGAGAAACTATGGACAGGTTCTTTAACAAACCAAAAGGTAACAAGTAATGGCTAAAACAGTATTTGACGTACTGCGCGACAAAATCTTAGAGGATAAAACCTCTCTGCAAGAATTTCTCTGTGGAGGCGGGGCTAAAGACTTCGCTGAATACAGGGAACTAACAGGTAAAACCCGAGGATACGATGCCTGTCTAAACCATATCGAAGACCTCGCTAAAAACTATTTGGAAGAAGATGATGACTGATTCAATCCTCGCTGTGCCTCCGCACATACGGAAAGAACAGGAAGAAGCGCTTTTCGAGGCGCAACTCCCTAAACCTGTAGGCTACCGCGTGCTGGTAGCACTACCTGAAGTAGAAACTGAGTATGAAGGTGGTCTTATCAAGACTGACTCTGTACTTAAACGTGAGTACATCATGTCTATTATGGGCATTGTGATAGATATGGGCGAACAAGCCTATACCGACAAAGACCGATTTGGTGGTGAACCATGGTGCAAAGTCGGGGACTACGTAATGTTTCGTATGAACACTGGAACGCGCTTTACTGTATCTGGTAAAGAGTACCGTTTAATGAACGATGATTCCATTGAGGCCGTTATTGGCGACCCTCGTGGCATCACGCACGCGTAAGGAGAACATCATGCCATTTGAAGAAGTTAAGTACGAATTCCCCCACGAAGGTGAGGATAAAGAAATAGAAATCGAAGACTCGGGTTCCGTAGAAATTGACCTTAGTGGTAAGAAAACCGAGGACGACTATAAAAAGGAGCAAGAGCCAGAAGTCAAAGTCGAAGTCGAAGATGATGACGACGAAATTGAAGTAGAGGAAGTCGAAGACGACCCTATTGAAGTATCAAGCGACGATGACATTACGGAAGAAGAACTTGAAAGCTATGGCAACAAAGTACAAAAACGGATTAATAAAATCCAGAAAAAAGTACACGCTGAACGCCGGGCTAAAGAAACGTCCGAGCGTGAGCGAAAGGAATTACAAGCCGTAGCACAACGTATGGCCGCTGAAAACCAAACCCTGCGAGAGGACAACGACAAAAAACAAGGAGCTTTACTAGAGCAGGCTAAGCGGAACACAGCCATTGAGGTGTTACAAGCTAAAAGGATGTATAAAGACGCGTATGAGTCGGGAGACTCAGAAAAAGTCATGGAAGCGCAGGAAAAGTTAACATCTGCAAAGATAAAGGCCGATAAAGTAAAAAACTTTAAGCCTGAGCCTTTACAATCCCCAGAAGCTAGTGTAAATTCTGTAGACAATAGTCCCGCAACCGTGGTTGACGAACGTGCAGCGAAGTGGCAGGAAGCCAACGCTTGGTTCGGTAACGACGACGAAATGACCAGCTATGCACTCGGGCTGCATACTAAATTAGTCAAAGAGGGTCTCGACCCTACCAGCGACAAGTACTACGAGAGAATAAACTCTCGCGTCAGGCAACTCTTCCCCGATAACTTCGAGGATGCTAAGAAATCCAAAAAACGAGCCAATGTAGTTGCGTCCGCATCGCGGAGTACTGCGCCTAAAAAGGTGCGGTTAAATGCAACACAAATAAAACTCGCAGGCCGCTTAGGTCTATCCCTAGAGCAATACGCAAGTCAAATTGCGAAAGAATCAATGAGGAATGTGTAACATGGCTGATAATAGAATCAAACGCGACCAAGAAACCCGTGAGAAAACTGCGGCACCTAGACAATGGGAAGCCCCAAGCATCTTACCTGAACCAACTCCAGAACCGGGGTATGCGTTCAAATGGGTTCGTATTAGTACGTTAGGCGCTACCGATGCCGGTAACATTAACTCAAAATTACGCGAAGGTTGGGTACCCGTACGCGCAGAAGACCACCCCGAGATCACAATGGTTGTTACTGAGAGCGATAAGTTCAAAGACAACATTGTTATTGGCGGTCTAATGCTATGCAAGATGCCTGATGAGATGTTACAGCAGCGTAGAGAATACTATGCTCAGGAAACTAAAAATCAGATGAATGCAGTGGATAACAACTTGATGCGTGAAAATGATCCACGAATGCCTATCTTTAATGATAGGAAAACGTCAGTCTCGTTTGGCAAAGGCTAAACAGACTTAACTTAATTTTTTAGAGGAATTCTAAAATGGCTTCTACAGCTTCTCCATACGGGCTTCTTCCGGTCAATTTGATCGGCGGCGGGCCATACCAAGGCGGCACGCTACGTGAGTTTGCAGTAAATGCAAACGTAGCCACTGCTATTTTTAACGGCCAACTAGTAGCTTTAAGCACAGCGGGTTTACCTGCCGGTGTTACAGCTTCTCCAGTAGCCCAAAACCTTGCAGCAACATCTTCACAACCTACAGCGGGCATCGTAGGTGTTTGTCAAGGGTGTAGCTACATCAGTGCCGAAGGCCAACTTTTATTCAAAAACTTTCTTCCAGCAAACCTCGTTAGTGGTGGTGCTAAAGAAGTTAAACTTTTGGTAAATGACGACCCGAACTCTGTGTTTAAAATCCAAGGTGCAGCAGCGATTGGCTCTCTTACTGGCGGCGCAGCGGCTTGCGTTGGCACTAACGGTGCAGTTTCTACTTTCACAGGTAGTACTTCTACTGGTAAATCTGCCATGGCTTTGGCCGTAGGCTCTAACGGTGGTTCTCTTGCGGCTACAGCAACTCTTGCATTTAGAGTTATTGGTGTTGTCCCCGGAACTGAAACTGACACTTACCCAGAGTTTTTGGTTAAGTACAACGTTGGTGTCCATTCATATAACAATTCACTAGGTCTAGCTTAATAAGCGGAGTTTTAAATTATGGCTATTTCAAGATCCCAGCTCCTCAAGGAGCTATTACCCGGCCTTAACGCCTTATTTGGTTTAGAGTATGCCAAGTACGGTGAAGAGCATAAAGAAATCTTTGAAACAGAGACTTCTGACCGTTCGTTTGAGGAAGAAACTAAATTGTCTGGCTTCGGCGCAGCAGGCACTAAGACTGAAGGCGCGGCTATCGAATACGATACAGCGCAAGAAGCATTCACTGCACGCTACACGCACGAAACTGTTGCTATGGGTTTCGCAATCACTGAAGAAGCGATTGAAGATAACCTGTACGATTCTTTATCGGGTCGTTACACTAAAGCATTAGCTCGCGCTATGGCGTACACGAAGCAAGTTAAAGCTGCTTCTATTTTGAATAACGCGTTTGTATCTACTGTTACTTATGGTGATGGCGAGTCTCTAGTAGGCAATGCCCATAACTTAGTAAGTGGTGGTGCTAACTCAAACACTGGTGGTGACGTTGACCTTAACGAAACTTCACTTGAGAATGCAGTTATTCAGATTGGTAAGTGGACTGACGAGCGTGGCTTAAAAATCTCTGCACGTCCTAAGAAACTCATTATCCCATCTGACTTGCAATTCGTTGCAACTCGTTTGTTGGAGACTGAGGGTCGAGTGGGTACTGCTGATAACGACATCAATGCTATCGTTAGCAACGGTGTGGTTCCCGGCGGATACGCAGTTAACCATTACTTAACTGACACAGGGAACTGGTTTCTAACCACTGACATCCCTAATGGCTTAAAGCACTTTACTCGTTCAAAAATGTCTACGTCTATGGACGCGGATTTTGACACTGGTAACAGTCGTTATAAAGCTCGTGAGCGTTACTCTTTTGGTGTTTCTGACCCATTAGCCATCTTTGGCTGTGGTGCTTAATCGACCAAGTAAAGTAAGACTGAGAGGGAGCCTTGCGCTCCCTTTCTTTTTGGTATACATTAAAGATTCTAATCCCTGACTACCCGCAATATCGTAGGTAGACATTAGCCACGACAGGAGATTCTCATGGCGAATACAACTTTTAGCGGCCCAGTCCGTTCAGAAAACGGTTTCACAAGCATTACAAAAGATAGCACTACTGGCGCTATCACTATCCGACCAAACAAACCTTCTTTAGCAGGCCAAGCAGTTGCTGCGGTAGCTAAAGGCGCGACTAACAACTACGAAGCTGGCGTTAACGTCAATAACTTTACAGGTGGCGCACAACAAATAACTACTCTTCCTTTAGCTACTGTGGGCACTATTTGCACACACGTACAAAGCGTAGACACTACTGGCGGTACAGCGTTCTTGCGTTTTGATTGCGATGGCACTGACACGTTTGAAGTAGGCCAAGTAGTAGAAAGTCGCGCAACTAACGCGGTTACTTTTGATACTTCTGTTGCTGCCGATACCACACTTAAATTTACTCCAGCAGGCGCTGCGACTAACCTAATGAGTATTGGTTCTTACATCTACTTTGTCTGCTACGCAGAAGGCAAATGGACTGTGACTATGGACTTACAACACTTAGGTGCGGGCACAACTGGCGCGTTTTTATTCGCTTAATAACTCGGGAGTATAGATTATGGCTGGCGTAACGCTAACCCAAGGCAAAACAATAGTCGAGAATACTGACCGTAAGTTAACTGTCCACTTTACTGGTGTTTACGCTAGTGGTGGGGACGACGCTACTGTAGTTACTATCATTGACCTAGATGACGCTTCTGATTACACACAAGACGGCGTAGCTTTAGCAGCCGATGGCTTTGCAAACAGTAATGGCGCTCCACTTACAGACTTAATTATAATGTCTATAAAAAACTCGGCTTCCGCTATCGCTACGGGCCAGTTTAGCGGTTCTTTAGACTGGCATTCCAACACCCCGCTACCTATAACATTCATAGGCACTGGTTATGATTCCTCAGTCCAAAGTACTTTGGATTTTACGCCAGTTAGCGGGCTAAAAAACCCTAGAGCTACCGGTTATGACGGAGACTTAGAGATTAATATGCTTGGTATGGGAGCCGCAGGGGACGCAATTATGCTGACTATAGAATGTATTAAGAGGTTCTAATGCGCGCTTACTACAAAAAAGGCGGTAAGGTCAAAGGCTCTATGAAGGGCCACACCATAGGCGGCGGGCAGAAACGCCCTACCAAATCTGGTGCTGGCATGACCGCCAAAGGTGTAGCTAAGTATCGTAAAGATAATCCCGGTAGTAAATTAAAGACAGCAGTAACTGAAGACAAACCAACTGGCAAGCGCGCATCACGTCGAAAGTCGTACTGTGCGCGTTCTGCCGGACAAATGAAACAGTTTCCGAAGGCAGCGAAAGACCCCAATTCAAGGCTTCGCCAAGCGCGCAAACGTTGGAAATGTTAGGAGATTAACATGCCAGAAGTAAGTGGTAAGGGTAAAAAAGACTCGAAAGACTACGCAAAGAAACTAAAAGAATTTGGCACGACAAGTAATCCGGGCCTTCCTAACCCTAAGTTCAGCAAAAAAGCTGGCTCTGCGGAAACTAAACGTAAACAAGATTTAGACATGGGTACTGATCCTAAGACAGGAAAGATGGTAGGCATGAAAAAATCTGACTATAAAAAAGGTGGTAAAGTGAAAACTAAAAAATATATGGCTGGCGGAATGGCTATGCCCGGCGCTGGTGCTGCCCCTGCTATGGGTGGTGGTGCCCCTGCTATGCCTATGACGGAAGAGCAGAAGAAAAAGAAAATGATGGAAGAAATGATGAAGAAGAAGGCTATGGCTGGTGGCGGTGGTGCCCCTATGGGTGGTGCTCCTGCTCCTGCTGGCGCTCCCGCTATGAAGAAAGGCGGTAAAGTACCTAAAGCTAAGAAGAAAATGATGGACGGCGGTATGGCTAAGACGTACAAGTCTGGTGGTAAGGTTCGCGGTGCGGGCATTGCTAAGCAAGGCGTTCGTAAGTGTAAGATGCGCTAACCATGCGCCGCTACTATAAATCTGGTGGCAAAATATGCTCTAAGGGTAAGTCGTGGGCGAAACGTACCTTCGATACTTACCCTAGTGCATATGCTAATATGGCAGCTTCTAAGTACTGCAAAGACCCTAATTACGCTAAAGGCTCTAAAGGTAAGAAGAAATAATGGGCGATCTAAAGAAATGGGTTGACCAAGACTGGGTTCGTGTCGGTACTGATGGTAAAGTCAAAGGTAAGTGTGGCACATCAAAAGACAAGAAGAACCCAGACCGTTGCTTACCGCGCAACAAAGCGAACTCGCTAACTAAAGGCCAACGTGCAGCCACTGCTAAGAAAAAGAAGCGGGAAGGCGCAAAGGGCAAAACGGTAGTTAAGAACACTAAACCCGCGACAGTAAAGTTTGGGGGCGGTGGCTTAGCTCGTAAACGACGACACAAATGCGGATGTGGAACTAAATAATGGCTACTTCAGGCACTGCTACATTTAACCCGCAATTTACAGAGATAGCGGAAGAGGCGTGGGAACGCGCTGGGCGCGAGTTGCGCACGGGTTACGACCTACGTACGGCTAGACGTTCCATGAACATGCTTACCATTGAGTGGGCTAATCGTGGGATTAACCTGTGGACGATAGACGAAGGTTTTATCAACCTTACTAAAGACGACGCTACGTATTCTTTACCCGCTGACACGATAGACGTATGTGAGATGAACATACGTACAAACGCAGGTAACGCGTCATCGCAATCTGACCTGTCGCTAAACAGAATTAGCTTACCTACGTACGCAGCTATACCCAACAAACTATCTATAGGTAGACCACTACAAGCATTAGTCCATAGACTAGGGCAAGCAGGCACGTACCAAAGCGGCGACCACACCGGTGGCGCTACACCGACTCCTACCACTATAGGCGCAAACGTACAGTTCTTAACCGTATGGCCGGTGCCGGACAAAAGCAGTACTTACCAAATATATTACTACCGTATGCGCCGTATACAAGACGCGGGTACGGGAGCGCAGACAGCAGACATGCCTTTCAGGTTCCTCCCATGCGCGGTAGCAGGACTGGCATACTATATAGCTATGAAAGTACCTGAACTAGCCCCTAGAATACCTATGCTAAAGCAAGAATATGAAGAGCAATTTGCACTCGCTTCGCAAGAAGACAGGGAGAAAACTTCAGCGCGTTTCGTGCCTAGTATAGGTCGTTGCTAATGGCTAATAAATTCGCCTCCGCCAAACGAGCTATCGCTATATGCGACCGTTGTGGGTTTCAGTACAAGTTAAAGAAGCTCAAAGCTCTGGTTATTAAGAGCAAGAACACACATTTAATGGTATGCCCATATTGTTGGGAGAAAGACCACCCACAGAACAAGTTAGGGGAAGTTGTAGTAACTGACCCACAGGCGATACGTAACCCACGCCCAGACAACGCCCTAGCTGAGAGTAGGGTTACTCAGTATGGTTTTCGGCCTGTAGGTGGTGGCAACAACATAGACATACCCAATACATTAGTAGGTAATGCCAAGATAGGCACAGTAACGGTGACGACATAATGAGCATGACATACGCAGACATGAAGACTAATATAGCTGGCGTTACTGAGAACACGTTTTCAGATTTCCAGCTTAATTTGTTTATAACGCAAGCGGAGCAAGCTATATACACAGCTATTGATTTACCTGCTAACACGTATACAGAGACTTCAGCTAGCTTATCCGTAGGAAACCCCCTAACAGCAACGCCTAGTGGCTATCTAAGTACCCTTACCCTTGCTACAAAAGATGCGGCCAACGTTGTTACGTACCTGATAGAGAAAGACAACAGCTTCTTATTAGAAGCATACCCAGACCAAGATACTACAGGCGACCCTGTGTACTACGCGCAGTTCGGCGAGAGCGGGATAAGTGGCAGTGCTGAAACTTTGTTTATTGCTGTAGCACCTACTCCAAGTGACGCACTATCTCTAATACACACCTACAAAGCCTACCCAGCCTCACTTACGGCAGGTGCGGATAGTGGCACTACGTGGCTGTCTAGTAATTTTGAGAGTGTGCTACTTAACGGCGCGCTAGTAGAAGCAGCTAGATTTATGAAAGCTGAGGCAGATATAGTAGCCATGTACAATCAACAGTTCGTAACAGCTTTAAAGCTGTTAGGCTCCCTAGGAGGTAGGTTATCTACAGACGCGTACCGTGCTGCACCCGCACGCGCACCGGTAGGAGTAGCATAAGATGGCTATTACACAAATAATGACAGACAAGTGTAAAGAAAACCTGTTAAAAGGCGATATTCACTTCGATTCGGATACGTTCAAGATAGCTTTGTACGATAGTACTGCGACACTAGACGCTTCCACAGCGGCGTTCGCTGGGGTTGCTGGTGAATTAGCTGACGGTGTAGGCGGATACTCAACAGGTGGCAACACGTTATCAGGGGCGGCTATTACTGTTTCGGATAATGTAGCCTTTGTCGATTTCGCTGATAGTGAGTGGACAAGCTCTACGTTTACAGCTCGCGGGGCACTCATATACCAAAGTGGTGGAGCTAACTCATCTATAGCTGTGCTAGACTTCGGCTCAGACAAAACATCATCTAATAGTACGTTTGCGGTTACTTTCCCTGCCGCGAGCGCGACTACAGCAATAATTAGGATTGAATAATGGCCACATTCACAGATAGTTTAGGACTTGTAAAGCCAGCCGTAGGCGACGCTGCGGGCACTTGGGGCACAACTATAAACGCGTCCCTTACCGACCTGTTAGAGCAAGCCATTGCTGGACGGTCAGTAATTAGCTCATGGTCTAGTAACGTCGCTAGTGTAACGGCAGGTGATGGCGCGGTTGGGGACGGGCGTGCGGCAATATTACAGCTAAATACTGGTGCAGGCGGTTCCGCCCTTACCGCTGCGGGCACTCTCAATGTCCCGGATAAAAGCAAAGTGTTTGTTGTGCTTAACAACTCTAACCAAATTGTAACCGTAAAGGTTAGCGGCGAGACAGGCGTAGCTGTACCAGCGGGTAAAACATCTCTCCTACACTGCAACGGCACTGATGTAATAGACGGGGTAAATAACATTACTGGTAACGCCACAATGGGTGGCACGCTAGGTGTTACTGGTAATACCACAGTGGGTGGCACACTAGGTGTTACTGGCGCGGTTACTATGGCTGCTGCCGCTACTGTAGGTACTACGCTAGGTGTGACGGGTAACACTACATGCGCGGGTATAGTAAAAGGCTTGAGTATCTCAGGATCACCTACGGCTACTGTACTTAGCCCAACCGCCGACAAAGACGCCGCAGCAATGACAGCACTTGTCGGGCAAAGAATTATATCCATAGCTAGTGGAGACACTAAGTACACCCTACCTGACGCAGCTACAACGGCCATCCCTGTTGGTTCTACTTGGGTTATTGTTAACGCCCATGCAACGGCTGATATTACTATCGAATCCGGCGGTACTGACGATGTTATAGCCCTGTGCTCAGGTACAGCATACACTCCGGGCGACGTAAATACCGACAGAACCATTGTGCAGGGCGGCGTAGCCGAGATCGTATGCGTAGCAGCTAACCTATACGTTATCTTTGGCGGGGGTGTTAGTTAATGTCTTCGGGCGTTATAGCAATGCTAGGTGCAGGGAGTGGGACTAATGTCTCCACTATGACTGTGGGTGTTACTAACACAAAGGGTGTTTTATTCCATGGGTTTATAGCACTACCGTTTTCTGTGCCATCTGATGAAAGCACCCCCCAATTCGGCTCATTATCCCCTAATCACGTGACAGTGGGTGGCGCTAACTACACTATACACCGCCTCAACACGTCAAACGTTGCAGACGAATTCATATTTACAGTAGCCGACCCAGACGAAAACCTATCAGCCACGTCAGTTACGTCTGTGGTAACAAGTCTAGGTACAGCTACTATGAGTGCGCTTACCTTTACAAGAGTAACAGCCGAGGGAGTTAAATACGCAGCGTGGTCAGGTAACGGGCAAGGCGATATATTTGGTACGACAGAAGACGCGCAAGTGGAGGTGACGTTTAATGTTTAGCACGGCAATAGTTAATACAGTTGACCTAGTGAAGTTAGAGCAGCTATACGCCGAAAACAAAGACGTTATAGATATTAATACCGGCCAAGACTTCGCAATTACGAAGAGTGCATTTACTCATGCAATAGACGGTAAACTTACCGCAGAGATAACTAAAGACGGCGAAGTTGTGGGCTACACAACTGGTAGAATAAAGAACAAAGCATACCACTGCACAAACGTGATAGTGGGCGACAACAAAGCATTTATACTGTCTGGTGATTCCTTTTGTAAGGTATTACGGGATTTAGACATTACAGCCATAAAAGGGCATGTAAAAACAAACACTCCAATGTATGATTTCTTACTTGCGAGTTTTGGCAGAGAAGACTTATTTACCGCCGAAGTGGGCCTTCCTATCGAAGGGCATGACGGTATTATCATAACTTTAAACATATTGTAGAGGTAGTAATGGCAACGCAGAAGGAAATGCTAGCAGAAGCAGTCGCAGGTATTGAGAAGCACGAGGCAGAGTGCAATTTAAAATACGCATATATCAAAGAACAACTTTCTTCTGGGTCAAAGAAGTTTATCCGCCTAGAAAACATGATATGGGGGCTGTATGCGGTTATTATCTCTGGTGGTGGCGCTATTATTAGCAAACTCCTCTAACGCTCAAGAAGCACAAGATGCTTCAGTAGGTGACTTTGGGTCTAACAACCAACAAAGCGCCGAGAGTATTGATAACAGAACGACCACCACAGTTACACAAGAAGGTGCAGTAGTTAGCACTGCGGTAGCTCCGAGCGGCTCAAGCTACAATCAGGACGTATGTGTGTTTTCTGGTAGTGCTGGTGTCCAAACACAGATGTTTGGTATAGCCATCGGTAAGCCTGTTGTAGATCAAAATTGTGAGCGATTAAAGCTGTCTAAGCAGCTACAAGCTCTAGGTCTAAAGGTTGCTGCCGTTAGCGTTATGTGCCAAGATCATAGGGTGTGGTGGGCTTTATTTGAATCTGGGACTCCGTGTCCTACTAACCAAGGATTAATTGGAAATGATGCGTACACGTTTTATAAACATCGCCCTGATAGGGTTCCTGATCAGCCTCTCATCTACCGTGAGAAGTCAAACAGACCTCCAAAACCATACAGCCGCCATAAATTCCCTAATAGGTGAGGAGGCAAACAATTTCATATCGCAAATGGCTGCTAACATGGTCAATGGCTCTACTACTATCGTGCATCCTGATACAGGACAAGAGTATCATCTCACACAGGGTCAGTTGGACGCATTCAATGCTGCCTATGCTCTGGCACTCTCCGAATCCACTCAAGAGCACCTCACTAGTCTGCTAATACAAGATCAGATTATCGGCCAGCAGGTTGAGTTTGAAGACCAGAAAAACGCTATGATAGAAGAAGCGCAGCAGATTGCGGCGGTTACAGCTATAGCGGCTGAGATTGAAGTAGCTGATGAATCGACTAAAATCGGTATGGAGAAATACGCTACTGATAACGACCTACGCGATATTAAACAAGATACAAGAGACAAATATGCAGCCAGCATTGAGGGGATGGTAGTAGCATCAAGAACAAAGAACATGCTTGAACAGTATGAAGGTGCGATAATTGAAGCGACTACTTTTAGCACACAGGCATCCGATACTGTTCAGGCATTCTACGATAGCGCTATAGTAAACATTGATGACGTATACCTAGACCAAATAAACATATCTTGGAACGGTACAGTAGTAGGTGTTGAAAGTGAGTTTTGGTCAGTTAATTCGACTAATGGGCAAGGCTTTTTTCCCGATAGCGGATACGAGGTAACACCACGATGAATGCAGAACAAATTAGTACTTGGGTTGGTATAGCAGGCGCTCTAGGCGGTGTTGCTATGACTTTCGCCACAATGGAAGAGAAAGTAGCTCAACTAGAAGGTTCTATGTCAGAACTATATAATGTCGAAGAAATTCGCGTTATGGAGCGTAGATTGACTACACTTGAAGTCACACAATCAAACAGTGATATAGGCCATATATCGGCTACTATTGCTACAATACAAGCGGAGATAACCAATGCTGACCAAACTATTAAACGACTTGAAAGCACTATTAGCGGGCTTCAAAGCCAAGATACAAGCAAAATCGAAAGCGGCGTTAGCGTTAATAAAAGCCGAATTAGCAATCTTCAAAGCACGATTGAAAGGCTTGAAGGGCAAATTGCGCGCCTTAGTTCGAGATTAAGTAACTTAAACAACAACCCACTAGGATAAGGGCTATGCATAAACGTACTTCAGGGCTAACCAAGCGGCAGAAAACAACGCTAGAAAAGCATAAAGAGCACCATACAGCGAAGCATATGGCTTTTATGCGCAAAGAAATGAAGAACGGTAAGAGCTTTTCAGCTTCACATAAAGCAGCTATGCAGAAAGTAGGTAAGTAAAATGAATTTTAAAGCTATTAAAGGCTTAATTGGGGCGGTTGCCCCTACACTTGGTACGGCACTAGCTGGCCCTCTTGGGGGCACTGCTGCACAAGCAATTGCCTCTGTGCTAGGCTGTAAGTCAGACGCTAAGTCTATCGAGACAGCGATGCAATCTGCCACACCTGAGCAACTTGTTGAGATTAAAAAAGCCGAGCTAGACTTCGAGAAGAAGATGGCAGAGCTAGAAGTCGATGTATTTGCTCTGGAGGCTCAAGATGTCAAAGATGCGAGACAGGCACACAAAGGTGATTGGACGCCGAGAGTCGTTGCTCTTGTCGCTCTGGTGGGTTTTGTTGGGTATATTTTTCTTGTTACTATCCAGCCACCTGATGCTAATAGCGACACTATAGTAAGCCTAATCCTAGGTTACATGGGGGGTGTAGTATCAGCTATAACTTCTTTTTACTTCGGTGCGAGTCATAAGCCAGATGAGTAACTTTAAATACTTTAAAATCGAAGAATTTGACTGCCAAGAGACTGGTGAGAACGATATGCAGGATGAATTTATTCATGCGCTAGATTCGTTACGCGAAGCGTGTGGGTTTTCGTTTACGATTACCTCTGGGTACAGAAGCCCTAAGCATTCTATTGAGGCTAAGAAAGCCGCACCGGGGATGCACAGTAAAGGCATTGCCGCAGATATACGTGTTAGCGGCGGGGCACAAAGATTCTTGTTAGCTAAAAAAGCATTCGAGTTAGGGTTTAGTGGTATTGGTGTTGCTAAGACTTTTGTTCACGTAGACACACGCAATACTGTACCTGTGCTGTGGATTTATTAAGAGGTAACAATGCCATTAAGCAAGTTAGAACTAAAACCCGGCGTAAACAAAGAAGGTACGCGCTACAGCACTGAAGGTGGCTGGAACGACTCCGATAAAGTACGGTTCCGTAAAGGTCTGCCGGAAAAGATCGGTGGGTGGGCGCGCCTATCTAACAACGTGTTTGACGGTATCTCCCGCTCTATTCATAGCTGGCGTACTTTAGCGAGCAAATTATATGTAGGTGTTGGTACGAACACTAAGTTCTATGTAGAGTCTGGTGGGGAGTACAATGACGTTACTCCACTTGACCAAGCCTCTGCGACAGTAAAAGCCGCTACTTCTAGCTCTACCACAGTAACCCTAGAGAACAATGTAGGCACCGTACGTACAGGTATGATTATGACTGGCACAGATGCTAGTGGTTCTGCCATAAGTGTCACTGTTGCCGCCGTAGCTAGTCAAGGTAGCATAACCATAGGCGCCTCTAAAAGCATAGCCATAAACGCGATATTACACTTCAATGCAGTTATAACTCTAGGGGCAAACCCACTACTTACCGACGATACTAGCGCGGCTACTCACTTTATTATTCGAGTTATAGACGCCAACCTTGGGTATAAAAACAACGATTTCGTTACATTTTCTGGTGCAGGTGCTACTAACGGTATAGCAGCCGGTGTAATAAACAAAGAATACCAAATATCCTACAACCTAGCCGAAACTAAAGCTGTGGCAGATGGCTCCAGCGATGCTACTGTAGAAATAAATACTATTACCGGCGCTGCTTCTGCCATATCAATAGGTATGCTAATGACTGGCGCGGAAACTGATGGTACAGCTATTAGTGAGCGTGTAACTGGCGTAGCGGGTAGCGAAGATGACACTATTGTTACAATAGGTACATCTAAGACCATATCTACCGGGGCTGTTCTAACCTTTTCCTTTGTTGATTCTTATACAATTGACACTACGGCTAGTAATGACCCCGCAACAGGTGACGGCTTCGGCGGGGGTAGTTCTGTAGTAGCTACTTACCAGATAAACTCAGGCGCTGAAATACAAACTGCTCAGGCTGGTTGGGGCGCAGGATACTACGGAGGCGGGTTATGGAGCACTGGCCTTACCACCGAAGCTACTATACGTTTGTGGAGCCAAGCTAACTTTGGTGAAGACATAATTACTAACTTTAGGGGTGGGCCACTATTCTATTGGGACGGCGCAAATACCTTAACTACACGTGCTGTCTTGTTGTCTAGTAGAGTAAACTCACTTAGTGTGCCCGCTAAGGCTAACAGGGTACTGGTATCAGACATTAGCCGGTTCGTGTTCTGTTTAGGTACGACAGCGTATTTAGACACTACAAACACATTAGACCCACTACTAGTACGTTGGTCAGACCAAGAAGACGCTGGGGACTGGGCGCCTACTACTACGAACGTAGCTGGCAGCCTAAAACTATCTAGGGGTGGTGAGATTATAACGGGTATACAAGCCCGCCAAGAGATACTTATTTGGACAGATGCCGCTTTATACGCACTACAATTGCTTGGTTTAGAGGGCTGGGGTGCGCAAATAGTAGGTGAAAACGTGTCTATAGCTAGTCCAAACGCCGTATCATATGCTAACGGTATAGCGTTTTGGATGGGTAAAGACAAGTTTTATACCTATGATGGTAACGTAAAACCACTACCCTGCACGCTACATAGGCACGTATTTGAGAGCTTTGAGACTACACAAGCCCAACAAATAGTTTCTGGCACCAACGAAGAGTTTAACGAAATTTGGTGGTTTTACCCTAGCGCGGGCAGTACAACCAACGACCTATACGTAACCTATAACTACTTAGAAAACCTGTGGTATCACGGCACTATGGCGCGTACTGCGTGGGAGAACTCGGGCATACGTAGCTTACCATTAGCTGCTACATACACTAAAAACCTCGTAGACCACGAAATTGGCGTGGATGATAGCGAAACTACCACTACAACGGCCATAACTGCCTCTATTACGTCTTCTGAGTTTGATCTACAAGACGGGCACCAATTCGCGTTTGTATGGCGTATGCTGCCCGATATTACCTTCCAAGGGTCTACATCCGGCGCTCCTAGCGTAGATATGACGTTAAACCCGTTAGATAGCTCAGGTTCTGGATATAACACTCCAACGTCAGAAGGTGGCAGTAATACAGGCACAGTAGTACAGGGGGCTACAATTACTGTAGAACCTTACACCACACACCTAAACATGCGCCTACGTGGCAGACAAATGTCGCTAAAAGTCGAGTCTACTGACCTTGGTGTTAAGTGGCAGCTCGGGTATCCCCGAATTGATATGCGCCCAGACGGAAGACGATAATGGCTAATAACGTCAAGTTTAAGTCCCCAGCCCTGCCGATACCGCCTGCACAGTACAATCAGAGCCTGTACCAACGCACGTTTAGCGTCCTGCGTTTGTACTTTAACCAGCTAGATGAGCACTTGCGTCAAGACCTAGGCGACACTACTATCAATGGTGACCTTACTGTTACTGGTGGGGTTACTGCTGGCGCTACTACAATTAATGGCGAACTTAACGTCAATTCCAATACATTAAAACTCACAAGCATAGACCCAAACAGCACTACTGAAAATCCAAGTATAGAACTATTTCGAGATAGTCCTACACCTGCGGCAAGTGGTTCTGAAATAGGGGCGGTAAAATTCTTTGGTACCAATAATAACGCTAGTACGCCAGAAAAATTTGAATACGCTGGAATTTACGCCGAAACAGAGTACCCCGTTGATGGTAACGAACAAGGTGCTCTTAAATTTAAGTTAGGCCATGGTGGTGGTCAAGAAGACCCAGCGATGAGCCTATTCTCTTACGGTCTGCAAATGGGTTATGGCAATCCTATCTTAATGTCATACAGTAATGGGTATATGCAGTTTTTCAGTCCCAATGCGGCTCAAAAATCATTTAAGTTAAACGCCACTCCAAATGCTACTGTAGCTAATGGTGCTTACGATATATATCTCCCAGACCTTACAAGCGGTACTTTAGCGGTTACAAATTCTTCCGTAGCATTCACCGCTGGCGACACTACTGTTAATGGTGACCTTACTGTTACAGGTGACGTTACTGCTGCTGCCCCTTTAACTATAACAAGTAGCGATACAAACGCTGACTTAGTAATAACCAATAATGAAGCAAGTAGTGCCGATGCTAGCCCTATTATCAAGTTAAACCGGGCACACGGTTCTAGTGGCGGTAATGATGGTGACGAGATAGGGGAAATACAGTTCTTCGGTGCTAATGACCGTGGTTTGTCTAGTGGTGGCCCTCAGCAAATCCAGTATGCTACTATTTACGGAGAAATCGTAGATTCAACTGCCGGTTCAGAAGATGGTAGGTTTATAGTTGAGACTACACAAGCAGGTTCAACTGCACAGGCAGTAATAATAGATAATACGGGCGTGCAAGTAAAAACTGCCCCTTTAACTATTACTAGCAATAGTACAAGTGCTGACCTTGTTATAAGAAATAATGAAAATAGTGCTGACGCTAGTCCTATTATTGAACTCTATCGTTCTCAATCTAACGGAGCAGATGGAGAAGACTTAGGGAAAATAGAGTTTTACGGTAGTAACGACCGTGGCTTCTCATCGGGTGGCCCAGAGAAAATCTTGTACGCCAGTGTATATACAGAAATAGGCGATGCGTCTGACGGCTCTGAAGACGGTAATTTAAGGTATAGTAAAGTTGTAGCTGGCGCACAGCAACTTGGTGATCTAGTGACACAGCCACTTAACGGCGGAGTTCAGTTCCCAGCGCAGAGTGCTGCTCCTAGCTCTCCAGCAAATGGGCAGGTATACTACGACACCGATGACCATAAGCTAAAACTATATGCCAATGGCAGTTTTGTTGACCTTAACTAGGAGCGCAGTATGCAACAGATAAGTAGGCAAGAAAAGTTATTGTCTGGCCCCGAGATTATTGCATCGGTGTTGGAAGGACAAGACCCAAAATATCTAGCTTACATAGCGTCGTTAGCTGCTGCCCCAAATACAGAAATAGTCCAGTCGGGGAACACCGCGTTTATATCTACAAGAGCGGAAGGCAAACACCAAGATAAGATGAAAGGTACTATGTATAGCATAGACACCTCTACTAACTTACCTAAAAACATAACAGACTACCTAGCCCATATACAAAAGATTGGAGTTAGGTATTACGAAGTACGTTTTAGTGACCCAAACTACGAAAATGCGTTTCGTAAAGTATATAACCAATTAAAACCCAAGGGTGTAGGTATTAACGTTGGAGACAACGGAAAAACACAATACGTAGCTCTAGTGGCGTTATCCGATGCCCCCATAAAAAATAAAGGTAAGAAAGTATAATGGGCGGACTAACGAGCATATGGGAAGACACTTGGGACAATGTATCTGATTGGGGTAAAGATCTGGAAGACTTCGTGTTCCACGGCGGGTTTGAAGATGACCTAGAAGAGGTCGGTAGATGGTTTGACGACGAAGTTTGGGAACCTGTGTATGAGTTTCAAAAAGACGTAGTTAACGGTATTCTTCAAGACCCCATAAAATTCGTGGCCGAAGCTGTACTAATATCTACAGGTCAGGGGTGGCTTATACCTCTAATGAACGGTGCTGCTGTAATTGACGCCGGGGGGGACTGGGAAGATGTATTAAAGAGTGTAGCGGTAGGATATTCGGCTCAATATCTTGGCACGAAAACCGCTGGGTTTGTAGATGCGAAATACGCCGAGTATGTCCCAGACCAATACTATAATGATGTTGTAGCTGCGTCGTTAGTAGAAGGCACGGAGCGTGGAGTTAACGCACTTGTACTAGGGGAAAGTGGCGCTGATGCGTTCGTTGGTGGCGTCCTGTCTGTTAGCACTGAAGAGTTAGCTAGTATTGCTCTAGGAGAGATAGACGAGCGTATAGGGCTTGCATTTAAAGATTTAGAAGGTAAAAACTACCCTCTACCCCAAGCGGCTCTTAATGTAATAAGCGCAGGGCTTACCGCCGAATTACAAGGGGAAGAGATTACCCCTGCACTCTACGCCGAAGCTGTTAGCAAGGCGCTTATAACCACTGAAGCAGTTAGTAGCGTGTTGGGCAAAGTACCCGAGTTTATAACTGGGGACATATCAGACAGACAATTATCTTTCTTAACCACTAGTATACAGCGAACAGCTACCGTAGCTCTTGCCGGAGGCACTGGGGACGACGCCGCTCGCGTATTGTTAGAAACAATAAAAGGTTTTGGCGCACAAGAATTAAACAAAGCTATAGGAGACTCTCTCCTAGGGGACGTATTAGACAACGCTCTCGACGTATTAACGGGAGACTTTGGTGCAGTAAGTGACACTATAGACTCTTTGGGGAACTTGTGGACAGGGTCTATAGAAGGGCTACAAAACCAAGCTAAAGCCATAGCTGATACCCTAGATGAGTATGGAAGAAAGTATAACATTAGCTTAGAAAACTTTCAGGCGCCTGCGTTTACGACTGGCTCTGGGGATAACGTAACGGGATACAGTTTCGCTGAACTAGCGCAAAATGCCAACGAGCCGGGTTGGTCGTTCAAACGTGGTACCAGTGGGTACAGGCAAGGGGATGACCTCATGTCCAAGCGAAACGAAATGGTGTTTAACCCAGATGGAGGGGGACAGACTTTTACAGAGGCTCTTTTTGATTCTGAGGTACAAAATCTAAAAGATAGCGGTAATGGTTATTACAGCGGCAGTGATGGCGATTATAGAGCGAGACGAGACGTCGCTGAGTATAATGTACCACTCGCAATTGAGTGGTATATTACTGGCCAAGATAGAAGTTGGTGGCAACTTCACGACGGCGATGTGGGTTTAGAAATGACCAACGGCAAGCAAGGCGACGAGCGCCGTGCCTTGGACGTAGCTCAGTGGGAACGGCAGCAAGATTTTTACGATAATAGGGCTATTAGTGCGTTGTCTGAGGACTTAAACGATACATATGGCGACTACAACGGTTATTTAGAGGATAACAGAACAACACTAGAAAATTTAAACACACAGTTAGCTCCACTATACGAGCAGTGGGATCAACTAAACCTAGACTTAACTGACTACTTGGGTGATTTAGAAACGTCCTCGGAGGAAGTAAACAACAACTTTAACCCTATAAACGACGAAATATCTAAGGTATTCGTTACAGCAATGGATTCAAATTTTGTTCTTGGAGAGTACGCTGAAATAAACAATATACCCCTAGAAGATGGTTACGACCATTACTTATCTATGGGGTCTAAAGCGGGGCTTGCCACTAACAACGCCGCTGCCGCAGTCATGGAAGAAAAAGAAGTGCTCGACACAGCATCGCAGATATTGGGAGAGGTAATTGTATACGCGGATAAACCTTCTAGTAACAATACTACAATGTTTTCACAGACGTATTCAGACCTTATAAAAGGTAAAGCAGGACAGCCCGCCGTACCGAAAGAGGTGGTAGATACGTATGTAAGGGCACCAAAAATAAGCGAGCTAGACGATGTACTAGCTACGGGGGATAGGAACGCAATAGCTAACTATTATGCTGATGCTTACGCCAAGGAAAGAGCAGACAGTATAATTAAACAAAGTGCGAATAATGGGTGGCGTGATTATGAAGGCCCGCTAACCGAAGAACAGCACGCACGGATGACAAGGAATGAACTTTATGATGGCTTGTTTGAAGCAAATCGTAGTGCATTCATAGGGGAGAACTTTTATCGCACCTATACAATACCTGACAGCAACGACAACGCGGCTTGGGATTTAGCAGCGCAGTATTCAGACGGGGTTAATGACGAAGGTAGTATAGCTGCGGCGGGCGGGTTTGGCAGGTATGAGGCTCTTCATAGAGATGGCGAGGTGTATGAATACTCCGATACTATAGCTGCCGATAACCCCAACGTCGATTTTACAAACTTAGACCGAGCAGCTAACGAAGACCTTAGCGTATCGACAACAGTTCTAGGTGGGGATACCTCTTGGTCGGATGTTATAGCGGGCAACGCGGATAAAAGATTTAATGTAGTAACCAACGAGTTTGAGTGGGTTAAAAAAGCTGGAGACGCCGCCCCAGTAACTATATGGGATGCCAACAAAGGTATCGTTCCTATTAACACGGGTGCCACTGACTTCGTCACCCTACGTTCAGAAGACCCAATAGACTTTGTAAATAACCTAATGGAAATGAATGAAGTCATAGTAACGGCTGAAAGGGCCGCCATAGTAGATGACCTACAAAGAAACGGCATGGCTGGCTATATAGACATGGCCGTGTGGATGAGTACAAAGCGGGAAGAGTTAAAGCAGGATGTACTCGATGCCATCCCGGGGTCACAAGAGCGAAAAGATGCGTTTGAAGATGACATCGCTAACCTCGTCGAATGGGGCGCAGGGGTAGTAAACACCGTAAATGGTGTACAAAGATTTATTGGTATGGACGTAAACCCAGAAGTAACTGAGTGGGCTAAGAAGTGGCAAGGGCTAGGTGCAGAGATGCACACGCAGGGCTACAAAGACGCTAGAGCCGAGAACGACGCTCTTATGGGCGCCCCTATACCAGAGGGTATGGGTAATGCGGAAGGTACTGCACGTAAGATACTTGGCACATTAGAAAACCGCCCGTCTGTATTCTTAATGGATATGGTAGGGGGAGAGATATTTCAAGAAGGGCTACCTTGGTTAGTGGGTGCTGGAGCCACTACTATTGCCGCCCCTGTTGTTGGTGTTGCTGGCTTATCCGCCGCTGCCGGTGCGGCCATAATTGCAGGGGTAGGACTGACGGCAGCGCTAGGTTCTGAAGTGTTAGTGGCTATGTCTGAAACGTTTGATGGGGCTTACGACCAAGTTTACAACGAGTCTTTTAAAGAATTATCAAAGCAGACGTACACGACGTACGTAAACGACGAGCCAGTAGAGGTACCTTTATACCAACCTGATGAAATAAAAGCCATGTCTAAGATGATGGCGGATGATTTAGCGTTTAAGAACTCTATTACCGCAGGGGTACTAACCGCTTTTAGTATGGGTTTTGGCGGGGCGAAGTTGGAAAAGTTTTTGTTTGGAGACAAGGGTAACGCTTCGTTTACTAGCGCCACAGAAGAACTTATGGACAGAGTGGACAACGGGGTTGACGTAATAGTTGGGGAAGCAGTGTCGGAAACTGTTGAAGAGACACTGACAACGGCGCACTTAGGTTCGCTTATAGTAGCTAATGTAAACAAAGAATACGACGTAGCGCCGGATGTATGGATGGCGGCGTTCCTAAGCCCAATAATATCTACTGGTACTGTAGGTACTATATACACGCTTGGGCAAGGGCCGTTAGCCAACTATAACACTAAAGTTAGTTACGATCCTGACGGCGTTACCCAAGGTGACGGGTTTTCAATGCGCGATAGCTTTAACGGCACGACTACCAATGAATCGGTAGACCCAAACACCCACTTACTATTAAATAGTAGCCCCCAAGTAAACTACGCGTTTAACAATACACCAAAGACCCCAGCAGGCGCACAGCAGCTTGAGCTTTTCCTAGACGATGTAGGAGTAACAGGTACCACAGCGGTAAACCTACTCAACGAAGTAGACGATGCAAATTATAACAGCAGCGCCGAAGTAGTGGAGGAGTTCGCAAAATCTGGGTACACCCCAAGTTTTGATGAGATAACACAGTTCACCGCAGCCAACGACCCTAATACATCATTTAGTGACGACATAACTACGTACGTAGAACCTCTTGTAATAACAGCACAAGACCTAGTAGACGCCGCCGCTGGGAAAGGGATAACGCTTACTTTAGACCAAGCAAGCGAGATGAATCAGTATCTGGGGCAGTATGTAGAAGACGATAAAGCTACGGCTATAACCGCTCGTGCAGAGCCAGTTGCCGACCTAGCGGTATTAGACGCGGATGAAGTGTCTGAGTTGTTTCAAGCTAACGGTTGGACTAAAGAACAAGCCGACAACTATGTGGCGGCTAACCCTAACGTAGCTGCGGCTGTAGTGGGCCTGACTGAATCAGAAGTACAAAATCTTTACGGTAGCGCGATAAACGCCGAGGTAGTTACTAGGGAAGAAGCGGAAGCGTTTTACGCCGAGCACTACCCGGGGTACGCATTTACTACTGAAGACATTGATGCGATAGTCACTGGATCAAATGTTACATGGGACGGCTCGGCTGGAGAAGCCAGTGCTATACGCACTATAAAAGACCAAGAATACAACTCACCAGCCAATACGCAAGCGCGTGCGGCAGCAGTACTCGCAAACCAAAAAACGGCATCTTTAGCAGAGTTAGACGGCATACTGTCAGACAAAAATTCTGACATATACAAACAGTATGTTAATGACATTAACAATGCTTCCTCTGGGGACTCTTTACTAAACCTTGCGAGCTTGAGAAACGACGCGGGTAGGTTTGAGCTTACCCAGCAAGAGCTTGAGGACGCACTGCACGACCAGTTGGGGATAGCCAGAGACACGCAAGAGGCGTACTGGCTACGTGGTAAACTTAAGTTTAGGACAGTAGATAACGGTATGGATGCCGCCGTAGCAGCGGCACTAGCAAGTGGCATTACTGTAGGTACTAACTCAACTGCTAAAGACGGTTTACTTGGAGATTACACAACTGGAGTAAAACGTGCCGATACAGAAAGCGCGTTTGGGGACTATAACCCTAGCGAGCAGGAGATTACCGACTTCTTAAACAACCCTGCTGGCATAGACAATTACGTAGACGCTAACACTGTTACCGAGGCTGAGGTTAAAAGTGCTTTAGAAGCTGAAGGGTTTACTGTACCTACTAACTTTGACTACACGCCGTTTGTTGGGCAGAAGCTTGAATCAGGGCTAAACAACGCCACTAAGAGTTGGCGCGACGCTAACACTGTTACTGAAGCTGAGGTTGAAAGTGCGTTACAGGCTGCCGGGTTTACTGTACCTGCTAACTTTGACTACACGCCGTTTATTGGTAAAAACAAAGCTGACTCAGGAATAAACAACGCCACTAAGAGTTGGCGCAACGCTAACACTGTTACTGAAGCTGAGGTTAAAAGTGCTTTAGAAGCTGAAGGGTTTACTGTACCTGCTGACTTTGACTACACGCCGTTTATTGGTAAAAACAAAGCTGACTCAGGATTAGAGGCCACTGCAAAAACTTACGCAGGCGCTAACACTATTACCGAAGCTGAGGTTAGGAAGTCATTAACAGATCAAGGGTTTACTGTACCTACTAACTTTGACTACACGCCGTTTATTGGGCAGAAGCCTGAATCAGGGCTAAACAACGCCACTAAGAGTTGGCGCGACGCTAACACTGTTACTGAAGCTGAGGTTAAAAGTGCTTTAGAAGCTGAAGGGTTTACTGTACCTGCTGACTTTGACTACACGCCGTTTATTGGTAAGTATGACCAGACGGGCTTACCCGCAAAAACTGCGAATTGGCGTGAGGCTAACACTATTACCGAAGCTGAGGTTAAGGCTAGGTTAGCAATTCAAGGGTTTAACGTACCTGCTGACTTTGACTACTCGGCGTTTACGGGCAAAAAACCTGAATCGGGTTTGGACGCTGCTACCCAAAGTTGGCGCGGCGACAACACCACTACCGAAGCTGAAGCTATAGCGTCTTTACAAGGTCAAGGGTACGTTATACCTGAAGGCTTTGACGTTACCCAGTTCACAGGTAAGAATAAAGATAGTACTGATTTAGCTACCGAAGTTTATCAATACCTATCTCCCCTACAGTACACACGTGGTGATGCGGAAGCAGCTTTGGCTACCGAGTTAGGTAGAGCACTTACTGCCGATGACTTAGTAACGTACGAAAATTACCTAGACGGTATGGTAGACATGACCGGCGCTAGGACTAACACGCAAGGTGATTTACAAGTACAGGAGCAAATAACTAACGCCGCCGATGTTAAGTCGTACCTAGACGGACTAGACTACGATACTTCGGGTTTGACCAACGAAGATTTACTTGCGTTTGCAGGTACAGGTTTAGACATTGACCTTGATGCAGATACAGCCGGTTACCAAGCAGCTAATGAAACCATAACGCAACGAGATGCACGTGTAGAAGCAGAAGCAGCGGCGGCCAAAAAACGACAAGATACTATAACTGCGTTTGGTGACTATAACCCTAGCGAAGCAGAGATTACCGCTTACCTAAACAACAATACAGGTATAACTCAATACGTAGACGACAATACTGTTACTCAAGCTGAAGTTAAGAAGTCGTTAGAAGATCAGGATTTTGTTGTACCAGAAGGCTTTGATTACTCACAGTATACGGGTAAGAAACCGCAAGCAAACTTAGATACAGCTACTAAAGCATGGCGTGACGCTAATACCGTTACTGAAGCTGAGGTTAAACTTGCCTTAGAAGCTAAAGGGTTTACCGTACCAGAGGACTTTAACTACGATGCGTTTACTGGGAAAAACAAACCTGACACAGGAATAAAAGGTGGAGTAGACACATACTTAGCCCCTAGGCAGTACACACGTGCAGAGGCTAAAGCTGACCTAGGTCGTGAATTAGGTATAAGTTCTAACAATATAGACGAAGAGATTTACGGTGCTTACCTAGACCAGATAGTACAGTTAAACGGTGATGCAAACGCTGATTCAGCGGGTAAAACTAAGCTACAAGGCGATATAACTAACGCCGCCGATGTTAAGTCGTATTTAGACGGACTAGACTACGATACTACGGGTTTGACCAACGAAGAATTACTTGCGTTTGCAGGTACAGGTTTAGACATTGACCTAGGTACAACTACATCTGGTTACCAAACAGCTAATGAAACCATAACACAACGAGATGCACGTGTAGAAGCAGAGCGTGTAGAAGCAGAAGCAGTAGCGTCAATGCGAGCCGACATAGAAGCTGCAATGGACGATGCTACCCAAGACGGTGGAGCGTATACCGAAGCAGCGCGTGCGGGACTTATATCGTGGTTCTCCACTGGACGAGGTAGAGCAGGGTTTGAAGGGCTAAACGCCGACCAAAGAAAACAAGCAATACAACGCGACATAGACGCTAGGCGCTACACCAGAAGTGAAGTAGCTGACGATCTACGCGCTGCGTTCCCAGCAGATGTAGGCTTGTCTATAGAAGACTTAGAAGCTAAATACGCTGGAGCATTTGACCTAGTAAAAACAGGCGCGTACGCCACAGACGGTGAGCAAAGAACTGCGTTTGAAGAAGGCACTGTTACTGGAGACGAAGCTAACGCTTACTTTAGAGATGTTCTTGGGTACGGCGAGGGGTGGATACCTAGTGGTAATATAGCTAGCCGACTAGTTGGTGTGGGTAACGAAGCTACAGTACTACCCGAAGATATAGCCAACTTAACTGGTGATGCACTAGACCTCTACAACGAGACTACTGTTACTCAAGACGAAGTAATGGCAGCTATGATTACTAACCCAACGGACTTCGGGTTTGCAGATGCAGCGGCAGTAGGGCAGGCAATTTCTGAGGGGTTAGACCTCAGTGCGTACACAGGTAACTATTGGCAAGATGGCTTCACGTATACTAATGGAGCAACTACTCCCAGCCTAACTGACCGTTTAGATGACGCTACTGTAAGTGAAGCTGAAATAAATGCTTATTTACAAGGCGAAGGCTTTGCGGTTCCTAACACTTCGGATATTTTTGGTGGGTCGCTAGGGTTTAACGCAGACACCACAGAGTCCATAACGGCGACGTACCGTAACGAGAATGAAGTTACTTACAACGAGATTCGCGCTAGGTTAGCGGCGGAGTTAGGCGTAAATGAAAGCACTCTTTACAACGCAAATGGTGACCCAAAAACAGGGTATACAGATAGTGAATTACTCGCCGCAGGGTTTACTCAAGGTAAGAATGTTGCCCAGTCTGGGCTGTCTAAAGAGATAACGGATAACGTACTTACTAGAGCTGACATTGAGGCCCACCTACTTAGCAAAGGGTATGACCAATCGGATATAAATAACTTTGACTCTAGCTCTATTGATTGGAACGACAGGACGGGGCTAAACACTATAACCTCCTCGTTCCAGAACGCTACTAGGACTACCGCACAGAAACAAGTTGCTACAGACTTACTTGGCAAAGGGTGGACGGCAGCTAGCAACGCCGATATAGCCGCAGTTGAGAATTTAGACTCCGCCGGACGTGACGCGTGGATAGCTGACAGGCAGTTTACTACGCAACAAGCAAAAGATGCTTTAGCAGCTCAGGGTATAACCCCATCTAACACGACAGCGTACGCGTCACTAGTCACTGCTTTAACGGTAAACAAAGGCGCGGCAGGCACTCCCGCCATGCAGGGTGCGTTAGTCGATAACGTAGAAGACCCGTTAATAGACCAATACATAACCACGCAGGAGGAGGTAAACGCTGAGTTTGGTAAGTACGCCTATTTTGACCCTGCTAATGCGGGCATACCTACAGGAGTTATAGACGACAGCACGTTAGCGGGTCTAGTACAAACTCACGTAGGGAACAACTACGTAGTAGCGGAAGATGCCCGGGTTGAGCTAGATAAAATAGCAGGGGTAGACGCATACGAAGTAGACAATAATGGTGAGTACGTAATAACTGACGACCAGCTATTAGGTCTTGGATTAGCGGGCCAGTACACCCCCGCCGATTTAGCCAGCAGAGTAGACGCTGCTACTGTCACAGAGGCCGAGGTAAAAGCTGCGTATGGTGGGTACACTCCTACCCAAGCTGAAATAGATCAGTTTATGGGGCTCAACCCTCAAGGTGACTTGCAAGGCGCAGTAGATGCGGCTCAACAGGCTAACTACGACACTTTAGTTGGGGAAGTTTCAGGGCTTGCAGAGACTGTAACTTCTTTAGAGGCTAAGTTAACAGGTGCGTTAGCTGGTGGCGGGTCTATAGACCAAGCTATAAGCAAAGTTGCTAGCGATTTAGGGCTTACAGACAGCACGCTCCGAGGCTTAATTACCGCTAATACTAGTAAGTTTACTGCCGACCTACAGACTACGCTTACCACAGCTAACCTCTATACGGATACGCAAATCTCCAACTTAAAGGCTGCGTTAGACCTTGCCATAGGGGAGAACGCTGGAGACATAGCTCAGGCTAAGGAAGACGCTGCCACTGCGTTAGGGCTTACTAAAGAGGCATTAGAGAAGTTAATTGGGGACAACAGCGATGCCTTGTCTAGCCTTGGCCTAAATGTAGATGGGTTAACCTCTCGTGTAGGGCTTAACGAAGATGAGATAGCAGCTCTACAACAAGCACTAGCCGATGCTATAGATGCGTTTGGTGTAGATACAGCGCAGGCTAAAGCCGATGCTATACAATCAGCGGCGAATACACTGGGTATAAGTGTAGAGGCTTTACAAGATCAGATTGACACTAACGCTGACAATTTATCTAGCCTTGGCCTAAATGTAGATGGGTTAACCTCTCGTGTAGGGCTTAACGAAGATGAGATAGCAGCTCTACAACAAGCACTAGCCGATGCTATAGATGCGTTTGGTGTAGATACAGCGCAGGCTAAAGCCGATGCTATACAATCAGCGGCGAATACACTGGGTATAAGTGTAGAGGCTTTACAAGATCAGATTGACACTAACGCTGACAATTTATCTAGCCTTGGCCTAAATGTAGATGGGTTAACCTCTCGTGTAGGGCTTAACGAAGATGAGATAGCAGCTCTACAACAAGCACTAGCCGATGCTATAGATGCGTTTGGTGTAGATACAGCGCAGGCTAAATCCGATGCTATGCTAGCAGCAGCGGATGCACTGGGTATAAGTGTAGAGGCTTTACAAGATCAGATTGACACTAACGCTGACGATTTATCTGGCCTTGGATCAAGTTTAGACGCGCTAACCACTCGTGTTAGTACAAACGAAGGTAAGCTAGCTGACTTATACGATTTAATAGACGACTTAGCTGCTAATGGTGGGTCTTCAGATGAAGCCATAACTGCGCTCCAAGAAATAATAGGTAACGCTGCGGTAGAAGACGACCTATCTACACCAGATATTGATGAGTCCTCCCCTGCGACAGGCTTATACGCTCAGTCAGGAGAAGGTATCAATGACGAGGTGACGCTCGCTATCGATGCGATCTATGGCTACATAGGGGACATGGACACAGTAGATTCGACAGAGTTGGACGCAATCGGCGCTGTAGTAGGTAAAAGAGGTACAGAAGTTACCGAGGATGATATTATCGCCGTTACCGGCATAATTGATAATTACAATGCAGTTCCTTGGGAAGACGCCCCTAACTACGCTGAGAATGAGATAAAGTACGATGTAAACGCAGATGGGGTTATAGACCAGACAGATATAGACCTATTGACTGCGGTGCAAACTGGGGACTATGGTACTTACGGAGGTGAATTAGCTACGGATTCACTGTTTGCTACCACTGGTTTTTATGATATATTCGACCAAAATACTTACACACAAGAACAAGCTGCCATAGAAGCGGAACGTAAGCGACAACAAGACCTTGATACGCAGAACGACATAAATACCCAGATACAAACGGACATAAATACCCAGATAGCCCTCGATAGAGCAAACGCTGAAAAAGAGGAATACGGTGACCTAATGCAGCAAGTGCAGGCTATGAGCCAAGTTAGTGTAGAAACTCCTCAAGAGCTTGCGAACATTGAGTATATGTACGATGTATATGGCGATAGTCCTTTTGCTACTGATAAGCAACGGGGGCTGTACCAAAGTCCTTACGCTAGAGCGAAACAGGATGAAATGGCAGCAACACAACAACTTCCTCTTAGAGCCGCTGCCGAAGGCGGTCTGATTGAGGATGAAACCGACGAATTAATGAAACTACTAGGTATATAACCATGGCCGAAACAGATACAACTGACGTAAGTTGGTGGGATACTACGAAAGAAAAAGTAGGGGGCTGGTTAAAGTCAGAACAAGGCTCAGACGCTAAAGCTCTGGCCGCTTCGTACTTTATAAACAAGTCTGGGTTTACTGACGAAGAGATTAAGCGTTCAGGATACCAAGGGTCTGTGCCCGACTATAAAAAAATTATGGAGCGGGTTAACTATACCGATGCGCAAAATCGTGGTGCTGTTAGGCCCGGCGCAATGGGTAGACGCTACTTTTCTGACACTCGGTATCTTAGAGACGCAGGTGGGGATAGTGGTATTGAGTCTACTCCCCAAACATTGTACGAAGACGATACAACCATATACACGAAACCCACCATAGACTATGAAGGTGGGCAAATAGCTAAAGAAGACCAAGACGAGAATCTGACTTACACCGAAGAAGGGTACTTATCTACCGCCGGTGAAAACCCCCAAGTGTACGGTAATAACTACACGGACGAGGGTCGGGCTATAGAAAATATGGCTCAAGACTACTCTAACCAAGACGTAGCTTCGGGTATCGCAGCAAACCAAGCTAGAGGGTTTTCTGAGGGCTACAGCCCCTATATGGCTGCCGGTGGTAAGGTTAGCAAGTACAACATGGGCGGTATAGCTGCTTCCCCTTATGCTAAAAAAGAAGAAGATTCCGCCAACTTTAACATGGGCGGCGGAGTACAGCAGTTAGCTGGTGGTCGTTATCTAAACGGTATGACAGACGGTATGGCTGACAAAGTACCTTCTAATATAGATGGAGTACAACCCGCTGCCTTGAGTGACGGTGAGTTTGTTATTCCTGCGGATGTTGTAAGCCACTTAGGTAACGGTAGCTCTAACGCAGGTGCTAAGGTGTTAGACGATATGATGTCTAATGTACGCGAAACACGCACGGGTAACCCAAAACAAGGCGAACAAATTGACGCTAAGAAAGTTCTGGCCCAAGGTGGTATAGCTAACGCATATGCGCATGGCGGCGCAGTCAAAAAGTTTGTAGAGGGTGGTTTAACTGCCGAGCCTATTAACGTCCAGCAGATGAATACCGGTGATGGAAACACTGCTGATCCTGCTCCTGCTGATCCTGCTCCTGCTAATTCTGACGATCCTGTTGTTGATACGGGTAACGCTACTCAGGGGGTTGATCCAAAAATCAATGTTACCGATAATTCTGGGCTAGGTAAGCAGACAGGCGCGGAATCATCTCTATCCAACTGGGTAGGTGATACTGTTACTGGCATGATTGGTAGAGGCGAAGCCCTAGTAGATGATGGCTACCAAGCCTATACCGGCCCGTTAACCGCCGGTATTGCCGGCAACCAACAAGCCGCGTTTGACGCTGGCGCTAACATAGATACCTCTGGCTCAGGGCTAGGCTCGTTTGGGGCTTTAGACCAAGCAGGTAGAGACGCCTATATGAATCCTTACCTCCAAGGCTCTCTTGACCCACAGCTACGTGTAGCACAAGAAGAAGCTGATAGGCAGATGGCTGAACAGAACGTACGTGCAGCGCAGTCGGGGTCATTCGGCGGCTCTCGAAACGCTATTATGAATGCTATGCTCCAACGAGATTCGGCGCGGCAGCAGGCTGATATTACTGCACAAGGGTACAACACAGCGTTTGGTAACGCACAGAAGTCTTTCGGGGAAGATCGCCAGTTCGGTTTAGATGCCTTACAGCGACAGTCTGACCTAGGTGCGACAGAGCGTGACATTTACTCCGAGTCTGTAGCTGCGGCGAAAGATCAGTTTGAAGAAGAGCGTGACTTTGATTGGAACGCTAACCAGTATATTAGCTCGTTACTACAAGGCTTACCTGTGGAAGCACAGAATTATAATTATTCTCAGCCTAGTGACTACGCGGATATTGTCAGTATGTACCAAAAACTTGGTGGTACAGGTGGCCCCGCTGATGTGCTTACCGGACTGATTGACGCTGGTACTACATACGGGGCGGATAAAATCACGGATTTCTGGAAAAATCAATTTGCCCCCGATGACCAAACAGAGCCGGATGCAGGTGATACATCGGCTAACCAAAACACTAATCTCGATAACGTAGCGTAAATACAACTAATACATAGGGCAGCCCAATGGCATACACAGGTAACGGCATAGCAGGAATGTTAGACACAGTGGATAAAACCGCAGGTGTTTACGCGGGTAATCCCGGCAAACTCCAACAGGCTATGGGTAAACAACCTAGCATGGGAAATATCCCTAGTGACTTAATTGACGCTCTAGCGTTACAAAAAATCACTAGTGAAAAAGAAGCTGCTAAGAACCAGATGATGCTGGCGCAGCAGCAGAACCCTAAGACTATTGTTGACCAGCTAGAAGAGAAAGCAACTGCTCTTACTAAGAACGAGGTTACTGGCCAAGTTGGGGATGTGCTACAACAGAAGCAACAGAAGCAACAGAAAGCCCAACAGAAAATGCTTGCTCAGGCTACTAAGCCACAAGGAGCTGGTATCGGTAATCTGCTAGGCGGAGCACCACAAGGCCGACCAACGCCACAAGGCCGACCAATGCCACAAGGTATGCCACAAGGTATGCCACAAGGTAATCCTATGCAGGGTGGGGTAGCTGCGGCTGCCGGTGGACTTATGCGTGCGCAGTTTGCTAAAGGTGGTGATGTAGCTGCGGATAGGTTCTCTGCGAAAGGTAATATCGCTCAAATAGAAAAGTATGCGGAATCACAGGGTGGTAAGTTAAGCCAACAAGTTATGCAAGCTATGGCGGCGGCTTCTAAGAACAATAGCGTAATAGTAGACTTCTTAAAGACTAAGTATGGTTTTGATGGTTTTGCCGCTGGGGCAGAAGACCTATATGGCAGACCCCGAATACCCTCGGCAGATAACGCGGCAATAAACGAAAAACTCCGCGCTAAAAATGTAGACCCAAATGCTCGTACTGCGGGTACTGCCATTGATGCGTTTACAAACTACGGTTCTGGGCCACTAGTCGATAAGGAAGGTGGCGGTAAGCGGTACATGACACAAGAAGAACGTGTCGCTAAACAGGAAAACCAGGAAAACGATGCTAGATTAGAAAAGGCAATGGCTGATGAAGACGTTCAGTTTGGCTTAGAGGATGCTCAGTTTGCCGCTGACGACGCCGCTGCCGCTGACGATGCCGCTGGTATTGCCGCTCAACAACAACCCCCTGTTGACCCTTACGCTAAGGTCGATGCAGCTTTAGGTGCCGCAAAAGCTAACGCAAGTGAATCTGCTGGGCCGCTAGCCCTAGGTTCGGTAGCACAAGACCAAACACAGGAAAACTTACAAGGGCTTGGTGCCCTTAAAGAAGATGGTAAAGTTAACCCTCAACCATTTAAAACCGAACAAGAAGCTGCGCGTGCAGACTCTGATAAGTACTATAAAAGAGATGCGACAGAAGCGGCCTTCGCACGCGATAGGCAAACACGTCAGGACTTTTACGGGGAATACGACCCGAAAGCAGATAAAGCGAGGCAAGACGAAGCCTTCGCTGCGTATGTAGGTAGGGGTAAAGGCGGCGCTGCTTCGGGAATACAAGCCCAAATGCAAGTAAGAAACGCGCAATCCAAAGCTAGAGAAGGACAGATGCTTGGGCTTGAATCGTTAGGCCAGAAAGGTAGAGAGCAGGATCGCCTAATAGCTGATAAAGGTATGAGCATGTACGATAACGTAGGTAAGAATGGAACTTCAATACTAAATGCGGCTGTGGCGGGCTTTAGTAATGCATCACAACAAGACATGTTAGCAGCACGAGAAGACCTTGACCGAAAAGATAAGACCATAGCTAGAAAGATGGAGGCCAACCTAGCGGAAGCCCAAGCGGAAATGGATAAACTAACTGTGGCAGGCAAGGCTAGTGCCACCCAAAGAAAAGACGTGTTATCCCTTATCGTTACCGCTCAAGCAAACATTCTTAAAGCTAAGGAAGCAGTATTTGCCGCCTACGAGGATTCGATAATGATGTTGCAGCAGCAAGGGAAGGATACGTCAGCAATGATAGCTTTAAGAGATGCAGCGGCAGATGGTGTTATAGCTGGGTATGCAGGTATACTTGCTAAATTAAACGAGTTAGGGGGAGTAAACCCAACAAACCTTAGCGGCGGCCCCTACAGTGACAGTCCGGTTGTGAACGGCATAGTCGCCGATAAAAATCAAACAAAACAGTAGAGAGTATTTATGGCAAGTAGAGCGGATATTGAAGCGGCCTTAGAAGTATCAGACCGACAAGGGGATAAACGCTCTTCAGACATGTTACGAGTAGCATTGTTTGAGCTAGACGGAGCGCCTAGAACCTCTGTTGAAGAGTATAAGATTCGCTTAGGTATGGGGGCGGGGCCAGAAGAATCTGGGGCTTTAAGCAACTTAGCTAAAGGTTTTGGCGCAGGTGCTGTTGGGACTATTGAGTCTGCTGCCCTAGGCTTATCTACTGTCCTTGAAGAAGAGGCCGAGCTTAAAGCACGTGAGAAGATACAGTCCGTAGCAGATAAGTTTACCCCCGAAGGTGGAGACAAAGATTCTATTACCTACAACGTAGGTTCAGGGCTTGGCTCTATTCTTGGTACAGGTGCAGCTACGTTAGTAGGTGGTGCAGTCGCTGGCCCCGCAGGTGCAATTGCCGCAGGTAGCGCCGCTGGTGTAGCTACGCAAGTCGGCGAAGCGAGTGAACGTGCCCGCGAAGCAGGTGTATCAGAAGCAGAACGTAACCGCGCAATAACTAACCCGATGATTATTGGTGCGGGTTTACTAGAAACCATCCCCTACCTAAAAGCTGTCGGCAAATTTAGTGCCCCCACTGCTGAGAAACTAAGCAAAATGCTTGGTGGTGACAAAGAACTCAAAGGTCTACTTGACCGAGCTAGAAGCGCCGGAACTACTGGTGGTGTGGAAGCCCTCCAAGAACTTGCCCAGAACACTGCACAAAACTTAGTCGAGCAAGGTTACAACCCAGACAGAGAACTCACTGAAGGTGCTGCTGCGTCTGCCGGATATGGCGGTGCAACGGGTGCTATCTACCAACTACTTATAGATGTACTTCCGGGGAGACGAAGAGGTGCTACGCCACAACGTGATGAGACAGGCCCAGAGTCAGAGGCGGATGTACAAGATGTCCAAGAAGAAATTAGTGAAGCAGACATCGAACGAGAGCAAGGCGATCTGTTTGGCGAAGACGGGCAAGGAGAGTTGTTCCCACAAACCAGTTTAGACAGGCGCAACGCTGCCGCGAGAAGAGAAGACGAAGCTAGTGGAAAAATTACATCGACTGACGCTAGGCTAAAGGACGAGGCAGAGACAAGAGAAATTGAAGGCATGTTCGCAGAGGATGAGCGGGCTAAGAAACAAGTAGATATAGACGAAGTCATAGACAAGGATAAGAAAGACGAAGCACAAACAAAAGAAATTGAAGCGTTATTGGCAGAAGATGTAGAAAAAGATGCCACAGAAACAAAAGAAGTTGAAGCGTTATTGGCGGAAGATGCAGGTGTAGCAGCCGAGGCCACCGCCGAAGAAGCACTTAAAGAATTACCCGCAACCGACAGACGAGTGCAAGAAGGGCGAGAGAAGAAAGCCGCCGAAACACGTAAGGGTATACTTGACGAAACTTTAAGTGATGTAAAAATAAACGACTACGCTGACCCAGTAAAAGGGCTTACAGCTAAGTTTACACGTGCGGCAAAGGCAAAAGGAATAACTGCCGTTGAGCCTACGCAAGCCGAAACTAGCGCTATACAGCGAGAGGTTAGCACTCTACAAAAACTACAGCAAACTTCGGGTGACCCACTGGCAACAGGAGGCACGAAACGTGGAGCAACTAATGCAACTGGAACAACAAGAGATAGAGCTAGCGTTCAGAGTGATACAGCAGGCGTGGGTGGCAAAAAACAAAACATTCAAGCGCCCGCCGGAACTGCAACACCTAGAACTGGACGATTGGAAAGTGCTGGTATTGGCCCTGACGGAACTACAGTGGGAGCGGAAACAAAGCAGCCTACACTAGCTAACGCAGTAGCTAAGGCTAAAGCAAGGTTTAAAGGCGCGCCTAAAGCTGTGGAACTTGGTAATCCTGTGGAAATAACTTCTCCTGTAGGTACAAACGTGGTCGCCCCGGGGCCAGCTACAACTACTACCACACCTAAACCTGCTACTACAAAAGCTAAGGCTAAAGCTAAACCCAAAGCTAAGGCTAAACGCAAAGCTAAGGAAGTAGCTCCTCTAAGTAGTGCCGGAGCGCGGATGGAAGAAATTCGTACGACTGGCTACGTTGACGAAGTTCCTGACAGTAAAAACCCTGTAACAGATGCAGACAGGAAAGCGGTTAAAGCCAGCGAAAATAAAAAGGTAGCCACCTACTTTGGTAACGCGCCTGACCCAGTTGATGGGATTCTAAATGCCGTTAGCGACATTGTGTTGGGAACCGTAGCTACACAAGTGGATAAAAGTGACAGTTTAGACCCCGATGTTAGAGCACAACTAAAAAACCGAAATGCAGGTAACGCTACTGAGGCGTTAGCAGAGGTTAAGAAAATCGTGTCCCCAGAAGTCGGTAAGTTTATCGACAAGAAGCTGGCGGAGAAACGAAAAGAGATTAAAGAAAAGCCTCCTACCACTAAGGATAAGGCAGATGACCTTACAGAAGAACGGCGCAGAAGTCGTCAACGTACGGTAGCCAAAAAAGAAGCCCTAGAAGACGTACTTGATCAAGCGCAGTTTGGGAAGGCAGAGAAAGAATTACTCAAGCAACTAAACGAAGGCGCAGAAAAAGGTAAAGGTCAGAAGACTGTAGCGGCTAGAGAAGTCGTGAAGTATATGCAGATGACTGACCGCTTTAAAAAGTTTGCTACCCTACCTCCTAAACCTAAGAAAAATAAGGTGCAGAAAGAAGTAGATGAAGTAGTAGCCACACTAGAAGAGATAGAAGTCTACGACGAAATGAACTCCTTTACTGAGGAAGAAATAGGTTTAGACCTAAACATAGACGGCCTTCCTTATATAGGTAAAGACATCGAAGCACTTGGTATAGACTTGAGTCCTGAAATACTTACGCTACTTAGGTCGGGCAAGTTAAAAGAAGCATTGGAAAGAGTAGTAGAACTACCTAACATGTCACCTAGAGCAAAATCTATTGCCCGTGAATTTTCTAATAAAGTAGGGGACGCTAAAGTATTCGTTGCCGATGGTCGCGTTAGGAACCCTACATATAAATACTTTAAGGCTATGCAAAAAGTAGCCGCTGAAAAATATGATGGAGATAAAGTTTTAGGGTTGTTTGTAAACAAAGATGGTATAGACAACACCATTATTCTTGACCCAGAAGGGCTTACTGTACACACGTTGCTCCATGAAATGTCACATGCCGTAACAGTTGCTACTCTAAAGAACAAAGGCCACCCAGTTACTAAACAGTTAACTGCGTTGTACGAACAAGTTAAAGATCAGTTACCCACAGCTTATGGTAGCGAGAATTTACTTGAGTTTGTAGCCGAGGCGTTTAGTAACCCTAGTTTTCAAAGTGACTTGGCTAAGATATACACTAAGAAAGACTTAACGCTTAGCGCGTGGCAACGTTTTGCTAACGCAGTAAAAAGACTTTTAGACAGTATTCTTGGGCGATCTACTAGCGCTGTATACGGCAATAACGCGCTAACCCAAGCCGATGCCCTTATAGTGAAAATACTACGGCCACCAGTAGATGGTAGAGGGGACGGTGTAACTCTCGCACACATGTCTACTAAGGAAGGCGTGCAAGAAACAATGAGCAACATGGATAAGATACAGAAAGCCTTTAAGCCCATGACTAAGGCTGATGGTTCTAGGTTTGGCGACAGTGCCGTAGATTTTATTACAGGCTCTCCTCGTAAGATGGGTTCGTACTTATTAGAACTTGCTCCTATGCTGGCTATGGTAGATATAGCCACCAGTGCTAACGCTAAGCTAGGTAAAATGGCTAAAGGGCTACATGACGCTTTCTTGAAGCAGCGTGCAGCCATACGAGAATCAGATAACGATCTTAACGCAATTAAAGGTGAGTTCGCTAAGTGGGCGGACAAACAAAGTGAAGAGGTGATAACGCGCTTTAATGACGTTGTGTTTAGCTCCACGACTAAGCAGATTGATGTTGCTGAAAAGAAAGCGAGTGACTATACAGGTGACGACCTTATCGAGTTCAACAGGCTAAAGAAAGAGTGGGACGCTCTTGGCCCAGACGGACAGAAAGTCTACAACGATATGCGTCAGGCTTACAGAAACCAATTTGTTAGACTAAAAGAAGCTATCTTTGGCGACATAGATAAAGCTAGCACCGATGCGAAATCGGCGGGTCAAGTGAAGAACTTGCTGACCAAACGACTGTTTGAGAAAACTGAGCTAGGGGTTTACTTCCCACTATTACGTGAGGGTAACTTTAAGCTAGTGTATGAGTTAAAGGCTGACCGTAAGAGCGAGCGAGATCAGGCGCAAGTAGAGATGTTCACTACTAATGCCCACATGCAGCGTAGGATTAAAGAGTTAGAAAACGACCCTGAAGTAGTACAGGAAAAAGTGTTTACATACGAAACTGGTAAGGGGTCTATAAGTGCCACGGGAGTCGTGCCCCCTACAGCTTTTGTCAACACTATACTTACGCAGTTAGATGCGGCTGGGGTAGACAAAGAAGTATCCGCGAACATACTTGAGCTGTACATAGATTCGCTACCAGAATCAGCTTTCGCCAAGTCTATCCGGAAACGTAAGAACCGCGAAGGGTATATCCCTGATGCCCTATATACGTTTAATAGGAAGGCATACGACATGGGCAGGCAAATCGCCCGTCTAAGTAACACCTCTAACTTAATAGCCTTACAAAGTGAGATGAACGAGTTTGCTAAGTTAGAAGAGTCGGCTATGCAGGAAGACCCTAAACGTAAGGGTAAGGTAAATGCTTTTTCTGACATCGTAAACCAACTTAACATGCGCGCTAACTACGCTAGAAATCCTAAGACTGAGTACCAAACGCAAGCGCAAGCAGCTAACCGTTTTGCATTTATGTACACAATAGGGTTTAACGCCTCGTCCGCGATAGTCAACGGGTCACAGATACCTTTATTTGTTATGCCTTACCTAAGTGCAGAGTATGGTATAGGTAACACAGGCAGGGCTATAAAAGACTCAGGTAAACTTATTACTGCGAGTAGTTCGGTACTAACAAAAGACGGTAAGAAGTTAGGTAAGTCTCTAAAGCGTAAAATCAACCGTAAAGATGACGTTACAGAAGATGTAGAGTTTGAAGGTAAAGCTAGCTTAGAGAACTACTTTATTGCTAGGTACGATAAGGCTACTAACTCGCATGTGTACGACCTTCGTGACGACATAGAGTTCCCCAATGCCGAAGTTAAAGCGATGGTGGAATCAATACAGCCGTTAGTACAGGCTGCGGCAGACGCTAACCAACTAGATCAGTCTGTTATAGGCTCAGAGATTAACGTTGATCAGTCGGGGCAGCAGCGTAGCCTTTCAGACAGAGCTACTCGGATGGGTGCATGGGGCTTCCATAACATGGAGAACTACAACCGACAAGTTACGTTAGCTACCACCTACTTACTGGCGCTACGTAAGTTAGAGACGGATAAAGGAAGATCAGCTACGATAGAGGAAAAGCAAGCCTTATCGGATAAAGCACTAACCAAGACACAGGAACTTAATGGTGGCTCAGTTAAGGAAACAGGCGCTAGACTAGCGCAGACTGACCTTGGTAGTGTTGCGTTGATGTATAAAAACTTCGGTTTAACTATGTACTACAACATGTTTAAGTCCGCCTACGTAGCGTACTCTGACCCGGCACAACGTAAAGTAGCAATTAAGCAGTTGGCTGGCGTGCATCTTACCTCGTTGTTTTTTGCAGGTGTCCAAGGCATACCGCTGTACGGCGCAGTTAAGCTAGTAGCTAACATGTTTATGGATGACGAAGAGGAAGATTGGGACTCGTACGTACGTAGGAACATAGGCGAAGGTTGGTACAAAGGTGCGATCACTAAGTACTCAGGTGCGGACGTGTCTAAACGTGTTTCTCTTGGGCAGTTATTAATACAAACTAACCGATACAACCCAGAGGCTTCGCCAGAGGAAGAGATATTCTTCTATCTTGGTGGCCCTGCATGGAGCACGTTCGCAGGTTTTGCTCGTGGTGTTACTGACTTAGGTCGAGGTAATTTAGAGCGTGGTATGGAGGGTATGTTACCTGCGGCATTCCGTAATGGTTGGAGAGGTCTTGTTAGATACAACCGTGAGGGTGCGTTAACCCGTAGAGGCGACGTTATATATGATGATTTTAGTGTCGGTGAGCTTGCAGGGCAGGTGCTAGGCTTCGCCCCTAGAGATTACGCGTTTAACCAAGAACAGAATATGATGAGTAAAGGCATTGAGCGGAGTATTGCCGACAAACGTTCTGACTTACTAAGTAAGTATTACACCGCAGCTCGTAAGGGTGATTGGCCTCGTGTGCGAGAAATAGGCGAAGATATGTCGGACTTTAATAACCGTCACGCCTCTACGTATGGCAAGAAGGTATTCATAAGCGGTAAAACGATTAAGAATTCTATGAAGCGCCACCAAGAGCAGTCCCTTAGAATGAACAACGGCGTATCTTTAAACCCTGCATTGCGTGATGGGTTAGAGACACAAAGAGCAGAGTGGGATAAAGGTTGGCAGTTGTATTAAAACTACGTTACACCAGTGGAGGGGGACTAGTGTAACGTAGCACACTTCTAGGAGAATGATTCTGGACACCAGTGAACGCTAGTGAACGCCAGTGAACACCAAAATCACCGCCAATGTATCATAAAGTCCGCCAAATGCGAACCCCTAAAAGGCCGCTTTCCTCGCGGGTTTTGGAGGTAGTAGCCCACCCTTTACTATGCGTGTATGTAGCCAGTTGGCGCTTAGCTAGTACAGTATTTATGCAGGGGATAAACAAGGATGACCCTACTACAAAGGCACCCCAGTTTACCTCCACCTTTACCCCGTCAGGGTTAAGATCGTACGTTCGCAGGATGTAATTCACTAAGCATAACCTCTTCAGGTACACTAGCGTCACAATCGACAACAATACAATCCGCCGGTGGTAGCTGCATCTGCGTACCTTTCGTGATGCGTACCTTTTTCTTCTTAGCGCCTAGCTTGTCTTTCAAGTCTTGTACTAACTGCGTGTAATTTATTTGTTGCTTACCGCACCATTCCTTTAATGGTTTAGGTAACAGGTACGCCCGCTTCAAGTCAGTCTCGTACCTACCAACCAACTTGTTAGCACGTGGCATCATGTCAGGAATAACTAGGGAATCTAATCCGTTGTTTTGTTCCCCACCTGATCTGGCGGTACTCTTAATCCAAATCATACTGTTAAAGTGCTCACTCATGTAGTCGTTTAACATTTGTTCTATAGATACAGACATATCTTCCACCGTTGCTTTGTTTACCCGTAGCTGGTTTATTATCCACTTCTCCACCGATGGTAGATCGAAGCTAGTCAGCTTTAAATTATTTGATATATGCAACCCTGCTAGAGTCATAGCGGCATGTACCGACCAGAATCGGTTTTCCGCTGTTAGCCCTGCTAGCCTATCTACACGAGCCTGCATATCCGCGCATATCTGCTTAACTTCTTCTACGTTGTTCATTACGTACTGTACAAACGGTACGCCCGCCCACCCGTAGTGTTCCGTTAATGACTTACTAAATACATCCGTTTCTTCCTTGGTACTAAAGTGTACTTTCTTGACGTGGCATTCGAGTACCCTCTGTGCCTCAGCTTTCGGCATATTCTTTATCATACTGATACGCTCGATAAGGCTAGTGTTCCCCGTAGTAACCGCGAGTAACTGCCAAGCCTCACCTCTGTGGCGTTCTTGGTTAGCCCCGCTAGTCATACGCCCACGCTGCCTGCCCGACGTTAATTGATATGCTAGGTCTGACAACTCCGCACCGTGTGAGTTAGTTAGCTCATCCATGTACAAGGGTAAGTTATGGTACATCTCTCCTCTGTTCATTTTGGTGGCGTAAGTGTCCCGCTCTTGGATTATCAACTCTTCTGGGTTACCCCATATAGATGCCCCCGCAATCATAGCGGTCGTCTTACCTAGCCCAGACTCTTTACTGTGTATGTGCATGGCGGCACAATGCAGCGACGAGAACGGCATGAGTACAGAGCCGAACCCCGTACCTACTATGTATTGGTGTAACTCCATACCATCACGGTTATAAAAGTTGATCGTATCTATCCAGCCCTGTAGGTCGCCTTTAGGCTCGAACGCTGGGAACAAACCTGCGGTCTGTGATGATGGCGGGTTAAACTTAACCTTGTCGGCGTGTATCTCTTGGTTACCCAAGATAAACTTATCCATCTTCTTGTTTGTCCAACCAAACTGTCGATGCGCTTCATCGGCTGCGCTTATATTCTGTAGTTCATTTATCCAAGTTGTTGTGTATTGCATGAGTTCCTCCACTTTAGTAACTGCGACTCCTCGCATAGACATTTGCTTTCTAAACTCTTCTCTTGACGTCACCGAAGTGAGCGGCACAGTAAATTCTGATACCCCATCCATAGGTAGGTGTAAGCGCATTACGATGGCCTCACCTAACTCTACATCCTTTAGCCTGCGAACAACGTACAGGTCGTTGTGGTATATGGTCTTCTCATCTACGTCACCGTCAGCATTTTTAAGGCGCATGTAGACGCCACCGTTCGCCCCACGGAAGTAAGGCTTTGGGTATGTCGGTATAACGTATTCCAGTACAGGTGCGTTGGGCAATTCTGTAGCTGGTGCGTACACCACCTCTTCTTCTGTGGCTTCTTTAAACTTCTTACCTAGTGTCACTGGTGATTTTATCTTGCCCCAGTTGGGACAGTCAGGGCATACGCCCGCGTTGTTCTCGTCGAACGTAGTACAAGTGTACGGCCCTTTGATAAGGTCGAACTTGGCTTGCGTGAGGTCTGGACTATACCCCTCGTGCCCTTTAGATATTTTGTGTGCCGCTATCTCGCCATCGTTGCAGAACTTAGCGATAGACAAGCCCGCTCGCCACATAGGTTCGCTAGTATTATCTTGGTCGGTAGCAATTATCTTTAACTGTTCGCAACCTCTGCCAGCACCGGTCTTCTTCATTATATCTTTGAAGCTATTCTCGTTGTTACGTCTCATAGCCTCAGTAAACAAACTGATTGTCCCATCGTCTTCGGCAGGCACTACAATGCTCGCCATACCGATTACTTTAGCGAAGTCTTCTACTGATACAGGATCGCTATCGCACAACACGTTGACCTGTACCTTGGAATCGCCTTTCCAATTGTGCATTGATGGTATACGTAAAACTCTAGCTGCGTCAGAGGTTACCGCTGAATCAGCGCGTAGCCCCATACTTGATACCAGTCCCTTGAACTTGGCAGCAACTACTTGCCACTTACGTACAGGCACAGGCGCAGACAATGGCCAGTACACATGTAAGCCGTACCCAGAGTCCACTATAATAGGTTTTGGTAGAGATACTTCTTTACAGAAAGTCTTTAACGCCGCCATAGCTTCTGGCCTAGTAGCGTACTTCTTAACGTCATCCCCTATGTCCAGATCAAGAAAGAACGCTTGCACATTCTCTACTAGGTCTGCACTACGTGAGCCTTTACCGGCAAACGATCCTAGCGCGTAGAACGTATCCCACCCATCAGCATCGTAGTCGGTAGCACTGGCTACCAAGGATTCTTTATCTTTGAAGAATATCTGTTTGCGGTCTTCCCACTGTTTGCCACCATTGCGTAAAGCCAATAGACAGTAGAAGTTCCCCTCCGCTAATACCTTTTCTAAAAATTCACTCGCATTCATATAGCCCCCCAACCGAAAAAATACTACAAGGCGCTAGTGTGAGCCGCCCTGTAGCTAAGTTAACAAACGGTTAAAGGTTATTCGTCGTCCCAGTCGTCAATGATAGAACTAAGGTCTTCGTCTTTGGCCTTTGGAGTTGGAGCGGCTTTCTTCTTAACTACTTTCTTTGGCGTAGGTTCTGGCTCAGTATCTTCTGGCTCATCACTATTGTCATCACCAAACACGTCAGCGGTTGTTTCTTCCATAGACTCTTGGCTAACTGGCTCTACAATAGGGACAAACGGGTTGTCGTCTTCCCCTTGTGTGAAGCCCTCAACTATACCGAATGGGTTAGACTTCTGCATCTCTACATACTTGATAACCTGTACAGCTTTCAAGCGTAGTGATACACCGTGGTCACGCATGTTATACGGTACGAATATAACTGCTACGTTAACCGTACTGCCTGTAGTCAACCTAAAGTCGTCTGGCAGTTCAGTTCCTCTAGCGTCACATTGCATAGGCTTGTTAGTCAGCTCTGCGCCGTACGCGCCTTTCAGTTTAGCTTTACCTACGTAGGAACCGTCTTCGTCTTTAGTAAATGGCATCTCCAACTTGGCGGGCCACTTAGCTTCTTTCTTTTCTTGGTACGCTTTAGACATCTCAAGGAACAACGCCTTGGCTTGGTCTTTGGTCATACGAAATGACATCTCGTAAGATGCGCCGTCTTCACTTGCGTCACAAGATACCGAACGGTTCTCGGTATTGTCAAAACGATACGTCTGGTTGATACGTGGGTATAGTGCTTCTACATTGTTTACTAAGTACATGCTCATTCTCCTAAGAATGGTTTGGTTTATGTTCGTACCCATCAGTAATTCCAAAGGGTGACGATCCTACGCTCTGATCAATAATGATCAAAGTTATTGCTTCTTTAGTGTCAGGGTGATCTTTAGTCTGACTTACTATGGCTACCTCTTGCTTGTCTAAGGAACGGACTGGCTTGAAGTAAAGTTTTGGTACGGCGCTGTACTCATCGAAGTACATTCTTGTAACGATAGACGCTGCTTGCGTATTATTTTGTGATAGCAAACTGGCGTATTCTTTAACTGGCATGTTACCTTTTACAGTTTTACCAAAAATAGAAGTGGCTGGCAACTGAATTTGATAAACTTCATCTAACTTTTGAGCCGGTGCTACTGCTAATCGTTGAGAAAACCTGCAAGCCCTACCGTTACTTCCAGATGAACCGCGTACATTTTGCTTGCAGTCCATACACCGACGACTCTGTACCTGTTCTTCTGGCACGTCCGCATCAGGTGTTTGTGTTGTAGCCGACCAACACGTTGGCGCTACAGTTTTACTAGAGTCAAAATCTGCGGCGTAGTATGAACGTGATACAGGTGCTGCGTCTAGTATAACGACATCCATACTGTTGTCATAAGCAAATGGTTGCCCCATGAAGTTCCCACCCCGCAAGCTGATTCGGCGCATCTAAGCGTCCTCGTCCACGCTAAGCCCTAAGTCCACAAGCGTGTTACCCTCGGGGCCGCTCTCACCACTTAACATAGCTGCTTCAACTGCGGCCACCTTAAATCTATACGTGTTACCTACTTTGATATAGGTATTTTGGGGTACATGGCCATTGCGTAGCCATGCGCGAGTAGTAGACACAGACACCCTAAAGTGTTTGGCTAACTCCTCTATCGTTGCTAGTTGTTCCATTACTTCTTCCTCACTGATAATGTGTATTCTGAATCTACGTTAAGTCCCATAGGAACTACATCGGGATTCTCTTCTAAGTACTGGCGCATGTTAGTTTGGTTAACACGTTTGTCTAACAGCTCCGGTACTCCCTCTTCTAATATAAACTTGTGCATGGATTCCCAATCGCTAGTCCAGTACCGTGTCTTAGTGCTACGGTAGAACAAGCCCTCGGCGGTACGTACACTTTCAACACCCTGCTCATCACAGTATTTAAGTAGCGCGGCTTTCACTGCGTCTAACTTCTCAGACAATGCTTTGTCTTCTTCTTTAAAATTAGCCGATAGTTCTGCGCGTTTACTACGTATCTTTTGATACACCCGCACCATCTTTGCTACTTCTATTTCTTCTGTCATAACTACCTCCTAGTTAGTGGTCGAGTAATATAGTGGCATATAATACCCTAGTCAAGTAGTTCGTTGTAAAGATCAATCATTTTTGTGTGTACGTCTATTCTATTATCTAATAGTGAGTACACACGTTTTTCTACGGCAGAACCTTGTAACTGGACGACGGTACATTTGTGGTCTTGTCCTGCTCTGTGTACACGTGCGTTGGCTTGGGCGTATGTTTCCAGTGAAGAAGTTGGCCCCCACCACACCACTGTGTTTGCAGCGGTAAGGGTCACACCATGTGCAGCGGACTGCGGTTGTATGACTAACACCTTGGGGTCGTCGGTCTCTTGGAACCGTTTGAATATCTCAGTACGTTTACTAGCTGGTACATCCCCACGTATAACCTCAGTGGCTATACCGTCATCACGTAGCTTGTCTGTGAGTATGTCAATGACATGTTTGAACGGTACGAACACGAGTATCTTCTTACTCGACTCATCAATTACTTCGCGCAGTACTTTGTATCGGTTCTTAATATCAAACTCTAATGTCTCTTTGTCATCGGTGTACACTGCGCCTGCGCTTATCTGTAGTAGCTTGTTCATGGTAACCGCTGCGTTTACTGCGGTAACTTGCTCGCCTGCCACGCGCATAACGAGCTGATCCTTCAAAGCTTTGTAATACTTCTTCTGCTGACTTGTTAACTCTACCTCACGCTTAACGTATACCATCGGCGGTAGGTCTAGGCATTCCTCCTTGGTAAACCGTATCGCAGGTTGTAGTGCGTTGAATACTGTATCAGTAGCTGACTCTTTCGGTGCCCACTTGAACTGCGTAACGCGAACCAATACTTGATCTCGGAACGCACTAAAGAACTTAGGTACCGCTTTGGGGTTAACAAGTTTAGCTAGGCCATACGCATCTACTGGGCTTTGTGCGGCGGGCGTACCCGTCATCAGCCACAACCACGTGTCTGGCTTAACTATCTTACTTAAAGTTTTCCAACGGTTGGTCTGTACGTTCTTGTAGTGAGTAGCCTCATCTATAATGATGCAGTCGAAGCCGCCCTCAGCTATAACGTCTTGTACTATCTTAACGCCATCGTAGTTAATGATAACGAAGTCAGCCCCACCCTCGATTATCTTTCGGCGTTTTGCTTTCGCACCATGTGCTACGTCAACGGTTCGGTGCATAGCAAAGGTAAACAAGTCAGCACGCCACGCACTATCCATAATTGACAGTGGGCATATAACTAACACGCGGTTAATCTTGCCTTTCTTCATCAAGTAGTCAGCCGCCCATATTGCGCTGGCTGTCTTACCTGTGCCCTGCTCATTGAAACAGAACGCACGGCGGTTCATAGTCAAGAACCCTGCCGTCTTCTTCTGGTGCTCGAACGGCTCATACTTACCTGTCCATTCGTACCTGCCCTCGATAGGTGACGGCGCGTTGATCTTCATGTTACGCAAAGCCTTGGCCTCGTCTAGTCCCCAACTAACTGCCACTGTGTTAGGCGCGACTTCCTTGCTCCTAGGTATAACCTCTGTAACTTGCTTAGGGTTACGCAGTTTAAGCAGTATGGCTTTGTTATCTAAAATCTTCATTCACCCCTCCGGTGATGTTATTACTTTGGGCTTTTGCCATTACGTGCTCGGTTCTTACTACTACTCTCTACCTTGTACCCATCAGCATTCGACCCGCCATTGGCTAGCGACTTGTTGTGCGATATGTCTTTACCTTCACGTTTACTGTACCCGTGCTTCTTATCGAACTCACGTCTAGCACGTTGTCGTTCCATACGCGCTTTATGTTCCGCAGTCCCTACTGCGGCGTTCACTTGCTTCTTTCGGTCTTTCGGGTTCTTGTACGGCATCTGCCTTATCCTCTTTTGGTTTGTTAAAGATACGGTCGAACTCTAAGGCTGCAAACTTTTCATCTGCTGCTGGGCGTCTTCTACTACCTTTTCCCATTACCCTCTCCCGTTATGTGGACATTCTAATACGTCACACCATGCTCGGCACAACCCACTTGGGTTAGCGTTCCACACGTTGTTATCAGATGCGATCACCATTTGTTTATACTTACCTATGTACTTCTCGGTTAAAGCCCGTTGGTCGTCAGCTCGGGTGTACTTACTCCTGATAAGGTCTTTAGACACGACAAACAATAGGCCGCCCTTAACTACCTCTATTTCTGGAAAGTGTTTCCACACTGCTAAAGCCATAAGTTCTAGCTGCCCCTTGTCTGCGTACCGTGCCGACTTACCTGTCTTGTAGTCCACAACCCACGCTAACTTCTTATCATGGTCTACTATAATTAGATCGGCTATACCTCTGAACCATACATCGTCATCTCTGAACCCACATGGCTCTAGGTTAGCTGTTAGCCCTAGCTCATACTCGCACAGCTTCTCCCCTTGGATACGGTTAAGCGCATCGAGTGAGGGTTTGCAGTAGTCGTACTTCTTAGGTAGTGGCTTGTTGTCACGTATATACTCCTCACATGCAAGGTGTACGTCAGTGCCGTAGCGCATGGCGTCAGTTTCTTTCTGCGGATATTCTTTCAATATCTTCACATGGTAAAACTGCTTAGGGCATGTCTCGAATGCTTTAAGTTTACTAAACGACCACGGTGCTATGCTCACAATAAGTAATCCTCATCGTTCCGGTGTTGGTGGTCTTCTATTGCTCGCCGCTGCTCTACACTTATAGAAGTAAATTTACCTGAATTTTTTACAGTTCTATCAGTGGAAGCGCAGCTAGTGCAAGCAGACGAAACGGTATCTTTTCTGCCTTTAGCGTAACGTCTTTGATACCCACCACATTTAGGGCATGGCGTGTTAGTCATATACCGCGCTGCGTTGCCCATCATTTTATTATGATGCTTAACGTAAGCGGTGCCTCTATCGGTAAAGTCTACGGGCTTAAACACTTTATCTCTCACGTTCCACCCCACTAGCTTTTATCTTCTCGTGGATTTCCTCGCGGTGTACGGTAACCTCGTTAGGTGCGTTGATGCCTAACTTTACCTGCCCATACTTGTTTATTTCTAACACCCGTACTTCGATGTCACCGTCTATGATAATTGCTTGGTCTTTCTTTCTTGTTAGTATCAGCATTGCTGCTCTCCTTGTTGGTCGTCTGCGTCTATTTCTTTTTGGCAAATGTTACACGTTGGTTCGTATGGTAGCGGCTCATCTGATACCAGCTCCTTACAATACCCGCAGTTGAAATAATCTTCCATCACTCACACCCTCCATACGTTTTATCAAAACCACTCTCGCAATCAAGTGGCATACCTTTGCACCACGTAGGTACGTACCGCATACACTGCTCTATGTATGCTTGTCCCTGCTTAACTTCTTTCTTCGGTACAGCGCACACGATACTATCATGCACTGTCATGGTCACCTTATACTTCTTAGATATAAGCAACAACTGCTCGCCTATAATTATACGTGCCAAGGCTTGGCATATGTTCTCTGTTACCTTTCCACCATAGATACGGTTTCGGCCTTTACGTGTCATGTAGTTAAACTCTGGCCCACGCTCACCCTGTTCGTAATCCAAATTGTCGTACCTCATGTATAGCCCATTGGGTAGGTGTACCCGCCCATCTAAACCTGTGGTAGTAAATTTGACTGTGTTCAAGAACCCGAAGGAGCCGCGTGAATTACGAGACATCTCTACCAACATGTTCTGACATGCTCGCCAGAAGTGTGTGATCTTCCAATTCTTATCTCGGTATACGTTTATGATACGGCGCGACTCATCAAGTGATATGACAACACCTGACTGTGCCTTGAGCTGTTCTTTGAAACGCTGCGCACCCATACCGTACCCTGCACCTAGGATAGCTGTCTTACCGACGAACCGTTGTTCCTTGGTAACGTCTTCTACTGCTACACCGTATATGTCAGACGCCATGTGTTTGTAAACATCTTCACCCTTGTCGAACGCATCTACTAGGTCTTGCTGATTCGCTAACCATGCAAGTACACGTGCCTCAATCTGTGACGAATCACAATCGACTAGCATGTAGCCCGCCGGTGCTCTGATACTTTTCTTTAGCTTCTTACCATCGACACCACGGCTAGGTAGGTTCTGCATGTTGATCTTGTCATCACCGCCCCACCTACCTGTGTGAGCTGCGTAGTACCTGATAGGTACGGGTAGTGCGCCACGCCCTGCTATGTCTATAAACCTCTGCGTGCGTGTTTCCTCTAACGTAGATTTTGTGCCTAGCCGTGCAGCTACAAGTGCCTGTACGTGTAGGTTTTCGTGCTGCCCTAACGCCTTAAACCCTGCATCGGTCTTGGCGAACGCATACGTCTGCTTGCCAGTGGTGAGGCTTTCTTTCATGGGTACATCAACCCCCTCTGCCTCAAGCAATGCGGCGAACTTAGGGTTACTCATCAGGTCTTTCTTATCTACACCAGTGGCATCCAGCAAAGATTGTTTGCGTCTCTTGACATCAACAAGGTGGTCTGCTAACAACTCCTTGTCTAATTCTAAGATAGGCTCTATAAACATGCGCAGCGTACGGTCTATAAGGTGTATCTCTTTCTTGGGAAACGACTTACCCATCAACTTGAACAACTCATAGCACAAGTCTACGTCATTGATACAGTAGTCACTGTAAGCGTCTAACTCCTGCGCAGAAAAGTCCTCACGTCTCTTTCCGATTGCGTCGAGAACTTCGGTTCCCTTGGCCCCAACACTATACCTTTTAGCAACCGCCGCGAGAGACCCACCAACTTCAACCCCGTGAAGAGCACGGGCGATACACAAAGTACAGCCAAACAACTTGGGATGAATATCAAAATGCCAGCCGAGAATAGCACCGTCGAACAGGTTATTGTGACCAACAACCATACTATTCGCCCAATCGAACGTATGTAAGTATTCATATATCTCCTCGTGTGAGCCGCTTGCCCACTCTGTAATATCGTTATTAACTTTGACCGCAAGTCCAATAACCTCAAACCTGTCGTCACGAATGTATTCTTCTGTAGTAATCTTACGTAGTGAGTAATCCTTATCGTAATACGTCTCAAAATCTATAGTTATTAAGTCCATTTTTCTAGTCTCTCTATCTCCGCGTCTATGTAGAATTTAATCTTCTTTGCATCACGTAGCTTACCACTGTGTGACGCTTCTCCGTACCTGTAACACGAACGGAATATCTCACCCATTTGCGAGTTCATATCTTTGTACATGATAAGGTGCTGTAGCTCTGTAGCCTTGTCGGGTAACTCGTAGTAACTCGCTGTGCTGCCATCACTCACACCGACCTTTATGGATTCCGGGGGAAGCGATGTTGTTAGGTCTACCACAACGGGTGGTGGTGACTTCAAGTAAGTGGGTACTCGCTTACGAGATTTCTTGTTCTTAGCCATAATTCCCTCCACAGGATTTTATAAGTCTAAAACTAGTTGTCTTGGGTCACTAGCTGCCCCATTAAGTATGTTCACAATGTCGTGCATGTTCTCCTCATTCACGACCTCAGCTATCCCACCTGCAATAGCTATCCTACTCAGGTGCATGTCTTGCAGTAAGGTTGTCTTACCCTTACCCGCTTTACATTCTATGCCAAAGAACTTGCCTTTGTAGCACCCGACTATATCCGGCACACCACTTGAACCGTAGCCACCTGTAGCTGGGAAAAAGTAGTAACACCCTAACGAGTCTAGCTGCTTAGTTATAGTCACCTTAACTTTCTTCTCTGGGGTCATCGCCATTACGTTCCTCCTTTATCATCTCAAGTAATTCTTCTATAGCGTCAGCTATACGTTCTGCGGCGGTTGCTGCACGGGCTAGCTGGTCAGCCACGTCAATTACGTCTGTCATACTATACCCCCATTATGTGGCGCATTATTTGGCTCGCCGCACCCAATATCAACACGAACAATCCAAAGTCCACCCAATCCCATTGTTCATTCATCAGCGCACCCACCGTTTTTAAGTGAGTACGAAAACGCCCACACAGCTATGAGTTGCTGTTTATCTTCCATATCATCATAGTGGGCTTCAAACGCTGCCATGATTTGGTTTGGCGATAACACTTTCCACTTTGCGCAGTCTTCGTCCGACGACCACGTATTAAAAATCCTCACGGCATCGTTCACCCCACCAAGGTACATGGTAGTAGCGTTTCGGTAAGTCCCATCTGCTAACTCTTTAAATTGTTCTGCGGTAAGCGCGTGTGCGGTGCTGCTGATACCAGTCCCCACAAGTAGTCCTGCTGTGATAATTAGTGCTGCTGAGTTTAGTTTGTTAAACATCTTCTTCTCCTTGGTTTGATTGTGTTAGCCCCATAGCTTGCATGTACATAGCGTCCTCATCAATCGGAGGCGGCATTGTACTAACAGGTTTGGGTAGGTATTGGCCGTACTTTTTGTTGTACTCGCGTATAGCGGCATCAGGTATTATTATTTTATTCATTCTCCCCCCATTGAGAATAACCAAAACGTGCTAGCGTCAACGCGCCTACCAATATGGTTTATGGTCTGCCCGTCTTTACATACCATAAGCATAGCGATTCGTTCTTGCGCCCATACTGGCATGTCATCGACGGTATCATATACGTCATATAGTGTGGAATCAACACATCCCATACCAATACACGTTACATCGACTCGTCCTTTATTAATCATGACACCATTAAACGAAGCGGTGCGCAGGAAAACATCACTGTAGACACAGTTGTCGAACAATCTACTTATAGACATAGTACACCTCGTCACAATACTTGTAGCCAATACCATCAAGGAACGTATTGTCTTCACCGACGGTAAGAACAGACACCTTTGACAACACGTCATCAGGTAACTCATACGTCACGTGGGTGTTAGCGTCCAGCTTTTCTTCCCCGCCATACGCTACCGAGCTAATCCTGTTTATATCTACACACGTAAACCTGTGCCTACCATCGACTGTCTTGACTAATACAAACGTAAAGTCCACGCCTGTCTTCTCGTTCTCGGTATGCGCAGCATGTTTGGTAAAGTACTCAGCAACCGCACTACCGTACTCAGGGTCAACGAATTGGTGGCCTGCGTTGTATAAGTGCATCAGCTCGTTACGTAGGTTTTTCTCCATTGCACGTAAACCACATATCTTGCTAGATAGCTGCCGTATGTCCGTTCGTTCCTCATGCGACACCTCGTCGCGTGCGTCATTAGCCAAGCCTACTGTTACCCGTACAATATCCGTAGGTGTATACGCACGTAGGTACTTGACTGCATTACGTACCGCCGTATCTATATTAATAGACGACATTCGGAAGAACCTGTCAGCATTGTACTTATCGGTCTTATTGTTCTCGATATACGGTGATGACACGTTGTACGTATACTTTTCTGGTGTTCCACGGATATACCGTATATCCCTGTAGCTAATGTAACCCCGCGCAAACAACTCGTCAGGGTAGTACGCGTACACTCTCTGCGATATGCGGCCAAACTGTATACCCCGCAGTTTTTTCTGTATCTCCTCCATGAAGTTAAGCAACGTTAATGACCCTGATTCGAACCTTTCACTCGCGGCTAGTCTTACTAGCTCGTCTACTCGTTGGTGGGTAAATTTATTTATACTCATGGAACATACCTCCTGTTTTGTTAGCTAGTAGCGTGTCAACTTCTTCTTGCGTCAGACCATGACCATCAGTCACCAGTGCTTTGTCACTGAACTCGCGTAGTTGTGTCAACACGTCAGCGTAGCTATACTCCTTGTCGATTGCACCGTTACCGAATGCAAGCTCGAACACGTCAACGATAAACTTGTGGTCTACCGCCCTGTTGTCATACGGGTAGTTACTCATACGTCACCTCCATTTATATGTAATACCTTGCCTGTTGATGGCACGGCTCGTTTGTTGTCAATGATGCACCACAGTAGTGGGTTGTCCCACGTACCCCAGTCACCGAATACGTAACCGTCAGTCAACATGATAGTAGCTTGACTCTTGATACCAGTAGCCCGCATATACTCAGGTACACACGCTGCGTCAGTGCCACCACCACCCACGGGCTTGGTCGTGTTGAGTATGTCGGGTATCTCGTGTGTCTCGTATACCTCGTCAGCTACTACGCTACTACCCCAGTACAGTATGCGTACAGTATTGGGCTTGACTACATCGCACACGGCCTTGACCTCAGACATGAACTTGGTGAGAACACGTCGGCCTATAGAGCCAGACGTGTCGATGGCGATAGTCAACTCGTCAACCGTCTCACTGTACCCCGTTGGCATGTATATCTCATGGCCTAGGTACTTGCGGTTCGGGCTTCTCCACGTTTGGTAGTCGTTACCCGCGCACGTTGTACTTATGAACTCACGCAACGCCTCGCGCCAGTCAACCTGCGGCTTGAGTAGGTCACCGAAGTCAGTGTTACCACCCTTGCCCATCTTGCTTGCGGCAAGCGCACCCTGTCGGATAGCCTCGTCAATCTCCTTGGTTAGCTCGGCTTGCTCGTCGGCTGTCATTTCCTTGGCGCCGTCCCAGTCGTGATCGTCCATACCACCGCCAGACTTGTTGTCAGGTGTACCACTACCAGAGGGATTCGAACTAGGCTGTTGCTGTTGGTCTTGGTGTAATGCCTTGGCCACCTGTGCGGTAGTCATGCCACGGTACTTGACGTCGAGCAATGCGCAAGCGGGTAGCTTGCAGAAATCGTCGGGGTTCTCGTCAACGATCTCTAGGTTGATAACGTAGTCCATAGCTTGGTTGGTCAGACTGTGCCCGTACTTGTAAGCCACCCATGCCCACGTTGTAAGGTGCCGATACATCTTGTGCTTACACTCGTGAATAATAAGCGCACGTAGCTCGGCGTCAATCAGTGTGTCAACGAAGTCAGAGTTATACCACTCGTCACGTCCGTCAGTAGCGGCGGTGTTAGTCATGCCGTTGTCGATCACGCGGTCACCCAACATCAATACACTGGCCAGTGCCACGTATCTGTCGCTGCGCATAATTGATACCAGCGCCTTGGGCAAGCGTTGGTCTGCGGTTAGTTCTTTGCCTATTGATAACATGATAGCTCCCTATACTTTGTCTGCTGCGAATAGATGTGTGTTGGCCATA
>Ga0208814_1000116_pt1 | contig 58993 bp, 60 predicted proteins | sample MalvirAntarct_55_FD_184253 | JGI IMG/M metagenome (GOLD analysis project Ga0208814, IMG submission 184253) | Marine viral communities from the Global Malaspina Expedition - Malaspina viral metaG Antarct_55 (SPAdes) (version 2) | ecosystem: Environmental > Aquatic > Marine > Oceanic | place... | reverse complement strand
CACCGTGTTCCATCTGTGACTTAATGCTTCTACCACCGCAATTGTTAATGGCACCACCACTAATAAGGAAGCTCCCTTCAAATAACTTTGGATCCCCTACTATATCTTCCTCGGTGAAGATTCGGATGCCATCTTGGTCAGCTTGGTATGTAGCATCTTCTGAATACACTCCATCAATATGTACTCGTGTAATGTTTACTCGCTGCGGCGCAAGACCTATTCCAGCTGACGATACGGTAATACCAGAAACACCTTGCGAACCAAATACCCCTGCCCCTGTTGCCATAGTGACGTTACGTATATCTACATCAATTAACGCCACTTTATCCCAAGCACCCCTAACCCAAATACCATCTCCTCCTGAAAAGGTTGTGGAGGCTCTGAAGCAATCTCTTACATAGAGTTGGCTGATATTTACATCGGCAAAGGAAGTGTTGTTGTAGATGTATACACCAGTAAATGCTTTCCTGTCACAATCAATTGTTAGCTTACCTTGGATGTTTACATCAAAGCCAGCACCCGTTACATCTACAGCCCGCCGTATTGATGCGCCTGAGTCTACTGTTATGGTTGCCCCATCTGCTACCCAGTGCAAGTCTGCTGTTAGCGTGACTGCAATGGAATCCGTGATACGGTAGTTGTTTGCTACACCGCCAAAGTACAGTGCTTTACCTACAGCACAAGCAGCTAGAAGGGAAGGTAGGTCATCTGCTGTTCCATCACCTTTAGCACCGTACTGTTTAACGTCTGCCAAAGATCCCTCCTGTAATAAAGCGACTGTACTGCCCGCTAACGCATGGTCTCCATATCCGTCTACAGCTTGAGTAGCTGCCACTATGTAATCTGCTGCACCTCCGTCACCGGAAGCGTAGTACCCTTTAGTGGATACTAGCTGCCCTGCGGTAAGTGTAGCAAGTTTTAATTGTGCTACTGTTTCAAATAACATTTTTGATTCCTTTATGACATGTTGTTTGCGGCTACGTTACCTGTGCCTGCGCCTAACGAGAAACCGCCAGTACCTCTAGCTGTGTTGGAAGTAACAAGGATGTAGTGAACATCGTTGGAAATCTGAAGCCCTCTCTCTGTGGTAGATGCGCCTACAGGAGCAAACGTATTACCGCTGACTACCCCTCCGGTATCCAGCCCGACTGTAGTTGAATCTATGTACATAATAATGCCCGCAGAGTCAGATCGGATTGTGTTGCCCGTAAAAGAGTACTTAGCGCAATCCCCACGAAGTTCCGCACCCCTTCGAGTACCTAAAGGAATGTACAGATTATTGCCTGTTACAGAGAGCCCTGTGCAATCGAGAAAGTACATAGCAGCCAAGCTACCGGATGGTGCTGTGATCTGATTACCAGAAACTACAATAGATTCTGAGCGCCGAATGTCTGTCCCCTGCCCTACACAACCTGAGATACTATTATCTGAGACTGTGCCACCAATAACGTCTGACACCTCTATACCTTGCAGCAGGGAATCTTCTATCGTGTTACCCGTAATTACAACATTGCGGCAATGGCCGCTTACTGTATTTTTCAAGAAGCTTATACCCTCCTCTGCACTATTCCTGATGACGTTGTTACTTACTACAACAGCGGTCGCTTTAGCTACAGTACCTCTGCTTCCCTGATACACAGCTATTCCCTTACCGCCGCATCCCTCAACTGTGTTACCGGAAATGATTATCTGTCCGTCATAGTCTGACTCGTTATGGTAGGCAATACCATTATCAAGAGAATCGTAAACGGCATTGTTGATAACAGAACCTGATCGGCACTCAAAGTTAATGCCTTGTCCTGAAGAGCCGTAGCAAGTGTTGTTAAGGATATGTATATCTTCGGCAGCACTATGGGTGTCAATAGCATCTCCCCCTCCCATTGAACCACCTAAAGCGTAAGAAGAGTTTGTAATAGTGTTGCCATCAAAAATACAACGACGAGGAATACCCGGATAACCTGAAAGGTTGTTAGTAGACCAACTGTGCCGTACATAGTTAAACGTACTGTTCTCGCAACGAGTGTCCTGCGTGGCATCTGCAACAGAGAACCCATACCCCGTAGTGTTTGGCTGTACTGAGCTTTCAAACAAACTGCTAGTACACTTACTGTTAATACAGCTGACTAGTTGAATACCTGCTCTTGTTAGATCTAAGAAGCTGCATCCATCTACAAGTACGTTGTTTGAGTAGAATGACTTTAGTCCTACAAGATCGTTTGAGTCTACTTGGCTTCCAGTAATAGTGACGTTACGTAGTGTTATGTTCTCTACAAAAGACACCTTATTAAGTATTGCTGTATCCCCTGTGGCGTAAGATCCCATTAAGGGGCCACGAAATGTGACCGTACCAGCTACTGCACTTTGGACTTGAATAATCTCCCCAACAGCTTGGCTAGTAGAGGATGCGTCATAGACTGCTGTAGAGCTAACAAGTATCCAATCATTCTCGGCCAATGAGGAGCTGTTGGCTACAGTCAAGGTAGCTGCTCCTGCAACAACTGAACCTGTCAATGCTAGTGAGCTTGCTAACGTCCCTACCGAAGTAATACAAGGTGTTGAGGTAGTCCCAGCACTGTAATCAAATAAACAATCCTGTAGGGTTGTGTCAGAAGACATTGTGAGTGTAGTGTTGATCTTATATGTCTGACCACCTCCCACTAAGATAGGATTACCTGAATCAAGAGCAGCTTGTGCAGCCACTGAATCATCTGTAGACCCATTCCCGACAGCCCCGTACTTACGAATATCTACGCTACCTTTAGCCTGTAATAAAGCTACAGTCCCGCCAGCTAACGCATGATCTCCATATCCGTCTACAGCTTGAGTAGCTGCCACTAGGTAGTTTGCCCCACCACCATCACCAGCTACGTAGTAACCTTTGGTGCTGGTGATCTGACCAATGTTAAGTTTAGAAAGTTTTAATTGTCCTACTGTTTCAAATATCATTTAGCTACCCATCCTGTATTACTGGTGCCAGATTCTTTAATATATAAAGTAGTACCTGCTCCACCAGATGTGTCCGTGTACATACTCCCTACGGGTGCTGTCTTTGAACCCTCCGGTGTACCTGCACCTGAAGTCCACAAAGATGTACCAACTCCGGGTCTAAGTGTCTCAACAAAAGCTGAAGACCATCGGCTTGTTGTCCACCCTAAAGGGTAAGTGTTATCCGCACCGGGTATAAACCTTCCGCTGTTGCTAATTCTCGCCTTTTCTGTATCAGGTGTGCCTGCACTGCCCGTGTGAAATGCTAAGGCTGTATTGCCGCTTGATCCTTCAGCCACAAAACGAATTGAGCTGTATACTGCGCCTGTGCTGTTGTCGTTCTGCTTTGAAGATATCTTTGCTATTGTTTCATTAGATGAAAGAACAGTGTCTGTGTTGTCAAGCAATATCTCTCTATTACCTTCTGTCGTATCTACGACTAACGATCCAGTTGGATCATAGAACGAAAGGAAGTCACCACCGTCTTGGTTAAAGTTGTTGCCTAACTTTACGTCTGTGGAGTTAGTGAAGAGGGACCAAGCCGTTGCGCCGACATCTACAATATTGGACACAACCCTGACACCTACTGTTTCTCGTACTTCTATTCCGCGAGTACCGTGGTCAGGCCAACTAATCGTATTCCCTTCAACAACAACATCTGTTCCGTAAGTTCTTATGGCAATAAGACCGGAAGACCCTGTAGCCCCTGTTCCTTCGATTACATTGCCGCTGACAACAATGTCGTTACCAACTTGTGGAGAGTTTAAGTAGACAGCGATCTGAAGCTGGAACCTACACTCTTTTAGTACGTTATCTTTAATAACAAGATTAGACGCTGAAGTACAGTCAATAGCTCGTTGCAGTGAAGCAAGAGTAACCAACAGTGGGTTAGTCATAAAGTTTCCGGAAATGGTCACTCCATTAGCCGCAATCTTAATCCCTCTTCGTGACCAGCCGTTAATTGTGTTGTTAGAAATAACAGCGGGGACAAACTTTGTATCAGCAGCAGTACCACCCGCGATAACAATTGAATCTCCTTCTTCTCCCATAACATCTTCAATCACGTTACCTGTGATGAAGATCTGCTTTGTACAATCTTGGTCAGTTTCGTGGGCAATAGCCCTCTGCATTCCGACACCGTTACCACCAGTACTGTCACCAACACCTTGCAGATTCTTGATAACATTGTTGCAGACAAGTGCTGACGTATCTAAGCCGTCAAAGTCCAGTCGAATAGCGATACCACCCCAGTTATTAAAACCGTTGAGGTCGTGAATGTAGCAGTCCCTAACCGTGGGGTTTAAGGAAGCCATCTCGATGGCGTACCCTATAAAGTTATTTCCGTCAATGTGAAGACCATCTATAACGGTGTTTGCACCAGTTACTTGTATGGCTTTCTTGACTTGGTCTGTAGCGGTAATAACACCTGTCCCGTATATACGACGATCAGCAACAGAGCTAGTCAGAGCTGGGGATGTTGTGGCACTAGCTATGCGGTAAGTGCCATCAGGTAAGTGTATTTCCGTAGAGGTTGTGTCCAGTGCTGCCTGTATAGCAGTAGTAGCGTCAGTAGTACCATCACTCTTAGCACCATACTGTTTAACGTTGGCGAGACCTCCAGTCTGTAATAGGGCAACTGTGCCACCAGCTAGAACGTGATCTCCGTAGCCATCAACCGCCTGTGAAGCCGCCACTAAGTAGCTTGCCCCACCACCATCACCAGTCACATAGTAACCTTTGGTTCTGATGATCTGGCCAGCGGTTAGCTTAGCCAGTTTCATTTTTGCTACTGTTTCAAATATCATTTAGTAACTCCAAATATTTTAAAAACCCCGCCGTAGCGGGGGATGTTTTTAAGGTGTATCCGTAACTAAGTCTGAACTAGTAAAGTTGTAGCCCGTAAGATGAGCATTACCTGACACATCAGAAATAGTTGTTACACTGTTTTCTATTTCGTAATAGTGAGTAGGAGCTGAACTTAGTAAGCTTAAGTCTTGAGTTGCTCCGCCATTATATATGGCAGCCAAGTTAGAAGTCTCATCACTGTTCCAGATAGCTACTTGGTTAATCACACTATCAGAATAGTTGTTATAAACATTGTTATCTTTACCTACTCTGAATATGTTGTCACTTGTGTCATTACCATTTAACACTCCAACGTATCCGTAGTTGCTATGTGAGCCAGCCTGAGATACAAGAGCACCATCAACCGCAATAGAAAACCTACTGTAGTAGTCGGAAAGGTCAGACTGAGATGACCCAGTTGTTCCTCCGTCAAAAGTAACAACCAAGTGATTCCAAGATCCAACAGTCAAGCAGCTTAGAGCTGCAATAACTATCTTATTGTGTACCGTACCATATTGAAGTGTAATGTGATTGCCTCCAGTTTGATGCAAAGTAATTGCACCAGTAGACGTACCACTACCTTGACCGTAGTTAAACAGGGTCTGTGTGGCCGTACTAGATGAAGGCTTGAACCACATACTAAGAGTCCAGGCATTTCCATCTCCATTTGAAGACCTATCCATAGCATTCATAACAGTAGCGTTGCCTTGCAGAAAGGTACTAGATCCATTAAACTGTAAAGACTTGGCATTTGTATAACTACCAGCCTCTTCAGTAATAGATACAGTCACAGTAAAGTCTACAGTACCACCAATAGCATTACCTGCCTTACAAGTAACTACTACAGTGTCAGCACTTGTGCCTAAGAATGCAGGAGCAGTACCACTAAGTACACCACTGTTTTGATTCATTGTTAGCCAACTAGGAGCATCAACCTCAACAAACTGATTTACTATGTTATCAGAACTTATAACCTGAAAGTTCAGTACACCTGCCTCTTCTACTGAAGCTGTTTGATCTGCCACCACAGGAACGTAGTTTATGTTAGGCTGATTACTTTGACTTAGTGATTGTTTAGATATGACAGGAATTTTAGAATACGTTCTATTACCTCTTACACCCATATACAAATGCACCGAACTACCTTCTGCAGGGTCTGACTTAGCCGTTGCTACTTTTTGGCCTGCGTCTTCGTCATAGATAGTAAGTTTACCGTCATTGTTAAACCTTAAAGAAAACATACCTTGTACAGTTCCTGAACCCCCACCATTACGATATTGGTCTAAGTTAGCTGCAAAGAAATAGCCGTCAGCTCCTGTGCTCATTACCCAATCATTTGCACCACCTTGAGTAAACACCATAGCTTCGTTAGTTTGATATTTAAAATGATTTAATAGTTGGTCTTCTGCTGTAACAACTCCCGTAGCTGCGTTGGTATACCCTGTACCGAAGTTGTCTCCGTTACCTACGTAGTCCAACATAAATAACATCTTCTCACCCTTCACAATAGATATACCGCTCTTTATAACTGTATGATCTAACACACCGTTAAGAATACCGTTTTCAACATTGTTGTAGTCGTGTACAATCTCCCAAAGGTTTTCAGACTCTGAGCTTACAAATTGCGGAAATATAAACTGAGCGTCACACCCTAATTGTAACTGAAAAGAATCAGCTACTAAGGCATTAGTTGTTTTAGCTATCTCTACCTCAGCAGTTCCGCTTAAGTCCACGAGTACTAGGTGTCCGTTATTTAGGAATCTAAGCGCTAGAGCAGCACCAAAGCTAGGTACGTATCTACTAGAAGTTGTAGTGTTTGTAAGTGTTGTGTTGCTACCCACTCTAAATCCACTAGTATCACGCCAGAAGCCCGTAGACCAGTTTACTTGCTGTTTAGAGTTGTGAGTACCTGAGTGATTGTGTGTCGCCCCATCCCATATACCCAATACAAAGGCTTTGTTATTGTTGAAGTTCCATCTAAACTCTGTACCTCTTTCTAAAGATGTACCAAAGTAAAAGGGAGCTCTTGGTGCTATACCTAAACTTGAATCACTAATGGTATTGTTCACGCTCTCATTAGCTCTATCTCCATAACTGTAGTACCAATCAGGACTAGAAAAGTTTGTAGAGCCGTTAATCATATTTGAAGCGTCTATAGTAATCTGAGTAGCATCATCTAAAACTAGCACTAAGTCAGTACCTACTACTGAGCCACTTACTACAGGATTGCCTGAACTGCCCGAACCACCTAAAGTAGATGCGTCTATGGTTAGAGTTGACCCATCACTAACATCTAGTAGTATATTAGTTCCACTGACTTCACCACCTGTTATTGTGGTGTCTGTGTCTACTGATAAACTTGAAGCGTCTATCGTTACAGTTGAAGCATCACTCATAGTAAGTATCAAGTCACTGCCGCTTAAGGCACCACTCTCAACATACAGAGTAGTGTCTACAGATAAAGATGAAACATCTATAGTAATTACAGAGGCATTGCTAAGTGTAAGCTCTAAGTCACTTCCGTTAATTACTCCGCTCTCTACTATGTCGTTTGTATCTAAGGCCAGACTTGAAGCATCAATAGTAACCGTGGTAGCATCTGCCATTGTGAGTGTTAAGTCAGAACCATTCAAAGATCCTGAAGCCACAAAGTTGTTTTCGTCTACCCCTAAGCTAGTTATATCTGTTGTGTATGATGTCCCATCATTCAGTCCCAAAGTTAAGTCATTGCCGCTTAAAGTAAAAGAATTTACAAAAGTGTCATCTGAGGCAAAGCCCGAAGTGTTTGTAAATATTTCATTCAGCTGAGTTACAGCTTGGTTCAACACTGCGTTTACAAAAGATCCGTTTATGCTCACAGCGTTTACTGGCAAAGACTCAACTATTATCTTAGCTCCGCCTTTGATTTTAATTTTTATCTCCGTGCCGTTTGCAATTGCCTCTAGTGTGTTTACTGCATGAGGTACTAACAGGCTTTCAGCTCCTAAAGATAAATCTCTTAAGAGTATTGTAGATCCAGTAGAGTCCAGACCAAAGTCCATAGCTTTGTATTTTACATAAGGAGAGATAAGCTCCAAGTCTTTGTCTTCGTACAGTCGGTTGTGGACTGTTGCTTGGTAACGTAGCAGACCCGTGTTGGGATCAACAGTATCACCTTGACGAACTTGGAATACACCTAAGTCAACATCATCAGAGTTACGTACTTTATGAATTTCAGCAAACAGTGTAGTACCTGCGTGTACATCTACAGGATGATCAAAGAACCACTCAATAGTGTCATTTGGGTAAATCACCGACCCAGCAGAGGATCGACTTCCACTTCGAGGTAGCTCTTGCATATACACCTGACGACCCGAAATAGTAATGCGGTACTCAAGCCTAACGTCTGTGCCAACTTCTTCAGCCGCAACTGTAGTAATACCTAAACCAGAGATGTTAATACCGAAGTAGTTATTACCTGCATAGCCTACAGAAGTAAGTGGATCAGGAGAACCACCAAGAGGCAGTGAAAACATATCCGAATACACACGCCCGCTGGGAGGTATAAATCCTGAACCGTCTCTGTTAGCTGTAATGCTTTGGTCTTTTAACCCGCCCCACATAGGGAAGAAGTTAATGTCGCTAGTTAAGTTAGTGAAGTAGATGTTCTCTGAGCCAGAAGACATCTTATGTTGCTCCCCCAAGTACAGGGAGTTTAGTGTTGTTTCTATTGCTTTGTCAGACACTAGCCTACGACTGCTGTCATCATACGTCCAATGAGACAGAACTTCTTCTTGGACCTCTGTTACTGCGGAACCCGGAAGTACCACTGATCCTCTTACTTTTGTAACCATTGTACTTACTCCTAATTATTTGGCAGACCATCCAGTACTGCTTGAACCTGTTTCTTTTATATACAAAGTAGTACCAACACCACCAGTTGTATCAGTGTACATACTACCAACTATGGCAGTAACAACTCCCTCTGGACTACCAACTCCCGAAGATAGTAGGGATACAGTAACCTCACCAGTTCCTGCAAGTATGCCTGTACTAATATCTACAACATCTACTGACACTATCTCAACAGGTATAGTTACTTGAGTGCTTGTCTCTGTGTAGTCATAATTGACTGCCTGCCTAACACCATTGAGATACAAGCTAAGTAGGTTTGTACCCGGATAATTTTGATTCCTAAGTGTTATTACTGTAGAGCCACCACCCACTGTTACGTCTGTATCAGTAAACAGGTATCTGTCTTGATACATTGTTGAAGAAGGAACGGGAGAACCAACAGCAGTATCACGAAGCAAGGTAACAGTAGTACCTGCTGGATATGACTGGTACAACTCTATAGAATTTTCATCTATAACATAGTAGTCTATACTAGACAGTCTGCCAGAGTCTACGCTTAGGCCGCTTAAGTAGAAGCCAGCACCGTTTGTAGTCTGATTAGTAAACACTACAGTACTTTGACCTGAAGTAAGTGATACTACTTCTGATGCAACACCGGGCTGCTCACCTACCACTTCATTGCGTACTAGCTTTAATTCAGTACCCGCTGGATAAGACTCAGTAAGTGTTATCTCGCTTGCATCAACTACTGTAAAGGCTGAGCTTGGAAGTCTTCCAGAATCTACATTCACACCACTAATGTAGAAAGATGAATTCTCAGTTGAGTACTCTGAAAACACTACGCTGGTCTGTCCAGCAGTAAGAATAATTTCTTCTGTCTGTATTGGACCAACACTTCCACCAGATCCAGTACCCTCAACAACTTGTGGAGGATTAGCAGGAACCCACTGTGAGCTGTCACCATCATTTATGTCAATGTACATGTGACCATCAGCTAGGTTGTACCAACCAGTACCAGCACCAACGCTAGCGGGAGGTGGTTCATTACTTACAGAAGTTGTTACTACTGCAATCCACTGCTCATTATTTCTGCCATAGATCATGCCATCAATTGGAGCCTCTTCCACAACTCCACTTATCTGACTTGCTGTTGGTAAATTACCTTCATGAAATATTTTGTGGCTATAAGTTGTGCTAGGTACAAGAGACCTGCCGTCAGCAGTAACACTAGTTCCAGCATCTACAGCTACTAGTGATCCAGACACGTTACCAAGAAGCCAGTTAGTCTGACCTGCATTAGCTGTGTTCAGTTGAATCAAAGCTTGCTCGTTGTCTATGGTTATGTCAGAGGATGTCCAACTAGTCCCAGTCCTTGAGTTTACTTGTCTTAATGCCAGTCCCTGTTCTTTCTTGGGTGCTCCAGAAGGAACTCCATAGAATGGGGTTTTGATCCAGTACGACGAAGTTGTGTCAGTACTTGGGGCGTTTCCTAGGTTGCTTGTTATGCAGTAAAATTTCTCGCCGGACTCAGTTACGCTTGCTCCCACTTCGTAATCTATGCCAGCTTCCCAGTTGTAAGTTCCTTTCTCAGCAAGAGATAGGATGTTGCTGGACATGGCTTGCAATACAAAGTTAAAGTTCTGGTACGAAGGTATTTCAGATACCCAACCAGTTGCATACTTAGTATCTCCCGGATCGGTTACGCCTCCGGATGATGCCCAGATTAAATCTAAATTAGTTTGATCTGTCATTTTTAATTCCTTAAACTCTCACTGTGGAGAATGTAGTTCCCATTGGAACAAAGTATTGTCCCAAGTAGTTTACAAGGGCTAGGTCTATTGCTGCCACATCAGAAGCAGACACCTCTAATTGCATGTGCCTTGGATTTACCAGTTCTATAGTCATTGTCTCCGGTACTTTTCCAAGTATGATTGAGGTTACGAAGTAGGCTGTATTTATATCCACAGAACTCCTGCACAGAAGTTGAGCCTTAGCAAGTAGAAGCCTCCTGTAGACAACGTCATCTAGTGGGAAAGTTATAAACCCATCTAGCTCTTCACCTCTGAAGTAACCTCCGTCTTCTGGTGTTGCTTCATCTGCCATCTTTTTTACATTAAGTGCATATTCAAAACCAAACCAATTTTTGTCTAACTCTACGTTTCTTAATTGATCTAGTATTACTCCTATAACATCCAGTTGAGCACCTACAGCATTGTGTATAAACCTGCCAGTGTACACTTCCTCAACCTGATTCAACAGTAGATCCATCTCACTTATGTAGGCTAGCATATACTCTCGCAAGTTTGGCTTGTTTCTGTATTGCATCAGCAGCATACTGTCCATTGTGTCAGTACCCTTGCTGCTACTAGCAGGGTCTGCTATTGGTGGGTATATTAAACTCATCTACACCACCACTACTTCAACGTCAACTAGAGACTGAGAAGCAAACTCACCATCTGTAAGTACTACGTTGCCAGCAGTTAAACTACCTCCAACCCTTCCTACAGTTAAGCTATTGATCTGAGCCTTACCGTAAGGTGTGACTAGGCTGAACAGTCTTGACCATATAACATCTTCACCTGCTAGTAGGCTGTTAATATGCGCGACCAGTGCGTTCTTAATCTCAGTTTCTGCACCAGCATTATCAAGAGAAAGATAAGTAATGTTAACAGAGATGTCGATTGGCACTTCTACTGCCTTACTAAAATTGATTGTGTGTGACACGCCTTGGCTGTCTAGCACTGTTTCAGACACACCAGTAGTTGGGTGCAAGTATGTAGGACATCCTAGTGGCTTAGTGTTAAGTATTACCTGAGCAATGTCTGCGTCTGTCACACTACCAACCTCACCTATAGTTACATGTATAGTGTTAGGTGGAGTCCCATCAGGGTGAGTGACTGCCGGGTCATCGTTATTTACAACAGAGACTTGCTCTATGCCAAGCTCGACAACTCTTGCAGTCAGTGTGTCAACTACGGAAGTGTAGTTCCTAACAACAGTTGCCTGTCTTAGGTTTCTGTACTGTGTCGAAGTTTGTGCCTTGCTTCCAAGAGTTCCATTAGTTGTCTGAGTAATTCCTGTCCAACCAACTAGGGCTGTTACAATAGTGGTAAGTGATCCACTGACTACTGGTAAAGCTCCTGCTACCTCTGACATTACCTGAGCATTGCTTGGTATGGTAGTGTCGAACACTACATGAAACAGGTTGCCATCATTGTCAGACACTAGTGAGTTCCTTGGTACTATGGTTCCAGAAACTCCTTGCAGCTCTATAGTTGCTGTAGATCTTTGTGCAGCACCGTAAGGTATGCCAGTAATTAATCCTAAGTTACGAAGTGCCGCACCAGTTGCAGCGTTTGGATTGTAGCTATTGTATACCAGATCTAGCTGTGTCCATGCTGTGTATAGCTCGTAAGACATTATGCTTACAAGCTGTCCATCAGGAGACTCTGGAGAGAAATCAAACCCCGGACTGAAAGCTTCTAGCTTACCTTGAATGCGGCTTGTTATATTCAAAAGTGTCTCAGGAACAAATCCTGAGTTAGTTAAACCTGCCATTGCTTTACTCCCAAGGGACAGTTAATGAGATCGCGCCGTATGTTGTTGATGCCTCGAACTGGAGTGTTAGCTTACGTTTACTGTAAGTAATCTCTAAGTTGTTTATGGCAAGAACATCCTGAGTTCCCAAGATGATTCTACGTGCGCGGGTTTCTATATCGAATTGATCGAAGTTCTTTTCAAAGTCTGAGAAGTTAACCCAACCTATTGTTGGGTTTAAAGCCCACTCGCCCAGCCAAGTACGGAGCCTACTTTGTACTTGCTGGACTACGAACCTACCTTCTGTGACTCTTTCAACTCCACCACTGGCACCCTTAATAAGATCGCCAGTGCTTTTGTCTAATGCTAGTTGCATCTAAGTTCCCTATTAGTTAGGTACTAAGGTGTCACCTTGTACAGTTGCGTCAGCTCCTGTGTTTGGTTGACCGTGTGTGTGTGTTGATAAGTCTACACCTATACCAGTAATCTCGCCAGTACCTACAGTAGTTCCAGAAACAGTTAAGTTTCCTACGATCTCTGTCAAAGGAGCTGTGATTGTAACCTTGGTTGGTGTGTCTATTGCTATGTCCCCATTTTCTTTAAGGGATATCTTTTGTAAAGCATCTACGTTGCGCCACTCTGAATTGACATCACTGTAGCTCTGTATAGATACTGGCATTGGGTTAAACCCAACAAGTGCAAAACCATCTGAACTGGAGAATCTTCGATTTACCCAAGGCATTGGTTCGCCATCTATTCTAAGGCCAGCCTCATCCTTGTTGTCGAACATCCAGTGATCGTACCCAAACTGACTGAACATTATCAGGCAAGTATCTCCTGCTTTAATAGGAAATGTTAGTGACCAGCCACCACCACTTGGGGTATGTACTGGCACATCCTCTAACAAGGTTCTAGCTATAGTGTTGTCGAGAGATACAGAAGTACTGTAAACCCTCTCAACACTTATCCTAACTGTAGCTGTCTGTGTGTCTGGAAAGTACTCTAGGATACGTCCGGGCATCATTATGCTGTAGTCTTCAATATCCATAGTGCCTCCATTAGCATTGAACTTGAGTTATAGTTGTTGTTGCTGGAGCTGCTTTTTCTGCAATCTCTGCTACAATCTTTTCGTTATCAGTTGTGGGTATCTCGCCATCATTGCTAAACAAGCTTGCGCCAAAGTTTACGGCTCCGTCCACTATGTCTTGGGCAGTCGGCAATCCTTCTCCGGGCAAGAACCAAGCTTCTGACACCACATCATTTAAACCCCTTGCCATGCACCCAACACCAGCATGTATTAAAGACTGCCCAACCTCATCCCCACTTAGGTTCATTGTGTCGTACAGTGCTCCTCTTGCACTTTCTGCAAGCTGTCCCATAGCTGTGTCTATATAATCTACGGCTGCCTCTTCTATTATCTCAGCACCCGAATCTGTCATGCAACTACTTACTTGAGCAAAACCTCCAGAAGAAGATATGTCATCAAGGTCGCCACCAGTTGGCAGAACTTTGTCAGCCTCTGGTATGTACATGTCAACATCTGACGTATGTACTGAGTAGCTATACCCTCCAGTAACAGTGTCAAGTCCGTTGCTTATGTATGAAGTCTTTGTTGGCAATCCAAGATCATTAACTCCGTCTAGTACGAAGTCTGTACCTAACTCAAAACTGGCTTCAGATATGGTTGCATCACCACAAACCTCAAACTTAGCTTCTTTTAGTGCCTCCACCCTAAGCTCGTATTCTGCACCTGTCAACTCTATGAATGGTAGAGACTTAGCTCCAGAAGTGTTTAGGTTACTTGCTATCTGCAACTCCTCACCAGATATAGTGAAGTGCATTGAGTCTATAAGGCCAGCTGCTTGCTTAGTGTTGAAACTGTTAAACACTACTGGGTTGTATCTTCCTAGGTTAGTAACAACCTCACAAGGTGTGCCATTACTAACCAAAGACTCCAGTGCCTCAAAGACAGCTTTTGCATTATCTGTCTCCGAATATTTGTAATAGGTTTTAGATGATGCCATCTGCAAGTTAGAAATCACTCCCTCGATTGTCAGTATCCTATTCTTACGTATTACATTATTACTTATTTCATACCCAGACTGTACAGGAAACTTTGTAATTTCCGATACAGCTTGGTGTGCTTCCGATACTACAGTGTGAAACTTTAGTACTGTCTTAGCCTGACCTACTGGAGTGTAGGTAATGGCTGCGGGCGTTACTTTCGCCATTATAACTCCTACGACCTAAACCAAGTTGAGGTTCCTGTCATCATTTGTTTTCCGCGAGTTGGGGTGTAGGCATTCACTATTGAGTGCCAATCACCTGTGTAGTTACTTCCTTTATGCTGTACGTTCCAGATTTGGTATCTGCTGTACCCATTTATACTTTCTGAGATAAGCCTCTCTTGAGTCTGAAGTGCAACTTCACTAGTAGTTGTAGATGCAGTTAGCAAGTCTCTTGTCTCTAGTATGGCTCCTGTCCTCATCCTTGGGTCAAGGTTAGACACAACTGTCATACTTCCCAGTCCTATTGACGGGTTAGTTCTCATGTTGTTTGACTGTAGCCTTATGACTGGATCTTTGTATAGACTAGTTCCATTCACATTATCTAGGTTGGGCTTGTACAAAAGTTCCAAGTTACCATCCTTAGTATACAGATTGAAGTTATACTCATTTCCAAGTTCATTTAAACATGACAGCATATTTCCTGTAAAAGGCCTCTTACTTCTTCCAGACAGTGCTTGGTTCTCTAGGTTATATGGAAAGGTATTGTACTCCACACTTCCCTTAAACTTAACATGAGATGTTACGCTGTTGACTAAACTCTTTAGAGTCTTTGACTTTGAAACAAACTCGACTGGCTTCTCAAGATAATCTAGCAGTAGCTTGTCTTGACAATACAACTTTACTATCCTGTTTGGCACTACAATCTCGTCCACTACATTACTTACAAAATACTCAGTAGCTAAGAACTGTATTGGGCTATCATGCAAAGAGACTCCAAGCGACACAGTTTTGTAGCTGTCGCTTAGTAGGCTATTCACTGACTCTTGTGTCAAGTTGTAGATAGTAAAGGTTGCTAAGTTGTAACCATTGGTCTGTCTTATATCAAAGTCAATACGAAGTCCAGAGGCATCCAGAATCATTTCTTTTTCTTTGCCCCTAACTTCTAAGTATACCTCCTGTCCGAACTTCTTAATTGTCATTACCTAGTCCTCACTCTGTTGTCACCCTGATACGTTTCTCCATCTAACTTAATTTGAGCACTGATGTCATCGTTGTTCTGGGTTAAAGTTATGTCCATGTTTTCTATAGTAGGCTTGCCACCAACTCCGTAGTACCTATCTTCTAAAACAGCAGGACCGCTAATCTTCATGCTGGGAAATGCTTGCTGTTCCCTAAAGATCTTCATGTCCTCTATCCTTTTCGTAGCATCGTCGCTACCAAAGAATGAAGCTACCTGATCAATACCCTGTCCTATGAAGTCGCCAGTACCCTTAGCTAATGGATTTGCCTCAGAAGCTTTGTAAGCTGCATAGGAAGCAGCAGCACCAGTGACCGCGATACCAGTAACAGGAGCTGTGATAACTCCCATTGTAGTAGTTCCCGCAGCAATAGCAGCTGCCTTAACAGTACCAGCAGCAACAGCTGCACCACCAAGAGCTTTCGCTGTTGCCAGTCCACCAGCAGGTTTCTGTAAGAGCCCACCAAGATCACTAGCTCCACCCGCAAGGAATCCCGCTTCCTCTCCCACTTGAGAACCTTGTTCGAGAATATCCTTCTTCGTTTGGTCATACTTGGCTAAACCTGTGCCAGTATCTTGTGCAGCCTTAACCCTACCATCTACAAGATCGTTACTAGCCTCTCGTATCATATTCCCAGTTAGGTCGTTAGCTGTAGCAAGCTGAGGAAACCCCATAGCATTGGCCACCCTCTGTTTCTCTTCACGAGAATCTACAGAGTTTATGGCATCCATTGCCTGAGCCATTCGCTCTTTAGTCCCCATCCTCAAGTAGTCATCATTGCTAGGAAGTTTTATAGCTCGCATCTCAGGTGTAGCACCCGGACCTCTCAAGCCTGCATTCATAGCCATCAACTTGTTAGGCGCATTGTTTGGGTCCATACCCAACTGAGCCTGAATACTACCTGCTTGAGTCAGGGTTTGGGAAATAGCAGAGTCGCTTACGTTTGCATTCGCCATTGCCCTTGCTATGCCACGCTGCTCTCCAGTGTCCATTGCATTGAGTCTAGCAGACCTGTCTTCATCGAGAACACTGTCCGTAGCTTTCTGAACCAAATTTCCCAGCTGCTCCATCACTGCGCCAGTTTTCCTGACAGTTGAAGCCAGTGCATTCAGTGCAGCAGCAGACTTCTTGGCAGCATCAGCCGCTTCCTTGTCTGCCTTAATAGCTTCTGGTGATCCTGCTTTTGGTTTAGCTATCGTCTCTTCAAGTAGCTTAGCTTTTTCAGCTCTTGCAGCTTGTGCCTTGGGACCACCCGGACCTACGTCAGATACATCCTCTCCGTAAGATACATCATCACCAGCTACAAACGCAGCCATTGGAACTTCTGCTTCTACATCACTGGGAACGAATTCCTTATCCTGACCACCTCCTCCTGCTGAAGCTTGTTTTGCACCTCCGTATTTTAACCTCATCTTTTGTACCTCCGATGCACTATGCAACTCATCTGCAATCTTAATTGAAGCTCTAGCAGTAGCCGCCATCTTGTTTTGTAATTCAGGATCAGCTTTTATCACGCTGTGAATGTACTTGTTAGTTTCACTGTTGAGCCAAGTTACCCTTGTCTCTCTTTCGCCAGAGACATACATCTGCCACTGCACTTGGGGGTTGATTTCCTTTTCCAGACGAGCCTTCCCTATGCTCATGTGCTTGTCACCAAAGAACTTGAATTCAGCTAGACCAGCACTTGAGCCATCTTTGTGAAAGAGTCTTCCATCAGGAGTTGCGCCAAACCTTGAGTTATCCTTATGACTTTCATAAAAGGCTTCTTCCCAGTGTATGTCTTTACCTTCAGGACTGGCAAGGAATGTATCCCTTACCTTATCCTCAAAGTCATTACCTTGCTTAGATGCTGCATTGCCTGCAAACCCACCAAGACCAAGTACACCAGAGGCAACTTCTACTGCCATCGCAACGTGTCCATTCTTCTGCAACAACTTTTTAGCAACAGAACCTGTTACGTTACCAGTTCGTTGAGACTTCCACTCGTCACTACCTTGGGCAGGAGTTACAGATCCAGCTACATTTCGCTTGTAATAGTCATAGGCTGAGTAGCCATCAGTACTTAGGACAGGCTTTGTTGCTGTAGGATCTTTCTCTTCCATCACTCTTGCAATAGCATCATCAGAACTCATCTTAAATCCAGATGCCTCTATCAGCTCTTGGTATCTAGCCATGTCTGACTGTACAGCTTCTTCCTGCTCAGACATACCCTTAGCTCCATACATGCCACCACTTTCCTGACCTTTCCTAGATCCACCTTGGTGCATTGGGGCGTCAGTGTCCATCTGTCTTGTTTCACTGTCGTCGCTGCCAGACCACTCATTCAATCCAGTCATCCCAAGCTGTGCGCTATGAAAGTTTCTGAACTCTGTTGCAGCAGCTTGGTCCCCGTTAGGATTCCATTGGCCTATGACACGAGATCTGAAGCCATTGTTTCCATCAGCAATGGTAGCAGTCTGTGATCTGAGAAGGTCACGAAGCTCAAGTGCATCATCGTTGATTGCATCAAACCTACTCTTCTGTATGGCTCTTATCTCTTCGGAAGTCTTCCCAAACTTTGACAGTGATTCGTCATAGGGTGAGAAGGTATCCTTTGCGCTTGGGCCTCTATTGATTAGCTCCCATTGTTCTTTTAAAGTAACTGACCCACCTCTGGCCTTAACCCTCTCAATCTCTTGAGCATGTTCCATTGGAGTAAAGGCGGAACCAACTCTGTCATAGCCAACTGATTTTGTCCACTTCAGTCCGGGTATACCAAGCTGGTTGGGTAGTGGAAGAGCTGAACTACCTCTCACTCCTATTCCAGATATATCAGTATCCATAAAGTGTTTGGCTAAGCCCTGAACAACCTGTGCTTTTCTTACGCCATATATGTCCGATGCCTTAGTAGCATCTGTGAGGTAGTAGGTATCAGCAAGACTCTCAATCCTATTGTAGAGCTTCTCTTGCTGATACCTTTGGATTATCTCGGCCTCTGCACTCATTGTCTGGCCATCAAGCCTAGTACCACCAGCTTTGATGTAGTCCTCAGCACTGCTTCCCATCATCGACAGAGTAAGGTTTACGTCCTGTTTACTCCTTGTCGGCTTTACACCACTGGGCAGCTGAGACTTAACAGCTCTCACGAACTCAGTAGTGGACCCTCCTAGGCTTTTAGTGAAGTCCTCTATGGCAGCAGTAAGCTCAATTTCATCTTTCCCTGACGGGCTGTACGAGCCGTCTATGATGCCCAAGGTAGCAGCCTGCACTCCGTAGCTCATTGACATAACTCTTTGGGCTAGTATATTACTAGTGTCAGTCTCGCCATACTCTGACATTCCTTGGTATGTCTCTTCCTCTACTGCATCATCTCCACTGTAGTTTGAGCTTGCCACTGCAGTCAGTCCAGTGTCTCCCAGACCTGAGTTGCTTATTTCATCTACATAATCATCTTCTTCTAAGTGAGCTATAATGTCGTACAGCTCTTGGCGTTTTCCGCCAGTCATTTCCATAGTGTCCAGCATGTGCTGAACCTTTTTAATCTTGCCGTAGTTTCCGCCCATAGTTTCGGACATACTCTTAGGTGCTCTTTCTCTCTGTCCGTCTATTGATCCCGGTGATACAGAGTAAGCAGACTTCTTCCTCTTTGCTCCCCCCTTAAGGCTTAATGTTCTTTTAGGTTTAGAGCTAGGATACTTTCCATCTACATTATCTTTGTCAGCCATAGCTCTATTCCTTATTTACTGTGGTTTGATTTGTTCGAGTACTATAGGGTTGTACTGTTTGATCTCTATGATCTGGTGCATAACCTCTAAGTCGTACAGGTTATACGTTCCGTCAGACAACTCCTTAAGCGTACACATTGGAGGATTTACTAGTAAGGGTTTTATCAAGTAGCCATTCAGTTCTGGGTAGATACTATTATAATCTACCGGCAACACTTGACTCCCTCCAGATGCTAAGTGCTCTGGGAGGTGTCCCTTGCTAGACCTGATTCGAAAAAATCAGCGTACTGTGAATGTATTACGTGTGTGAATAGTTCAGCTATGAGTGTCATGCCAAGCTCTTCAGCTTTGTTTGTATCAATCTTAGATCCGTCAATACGGGCCTGTTGAATAAAGTGTAGTACCAGATCAGTTGTGACATCTGGTTCATCAGAACCCATTAAAGCTACTACGGTAGCTGGTACATCTAGGGCTGATATTGCAACAACATTTGCTTGACCTAAGTACTTGCAAACTTGCATCATGTTCTTGTACTGGACCTTTGCAGACCAGCTTGGTATGTAAATCTCTTGTCCACCTCTTAAGGTAGCGTGATAATCTTCTGACATAGTTTTCTCCTTGGTAAATAAAAAAGCCCAACCGAGGATGGTTGGGCAATTCTTGTACAGCTAAGTGCTAGGCACCCAGTTGGGCTAAATCTCCGCCATGCTCTCTGTTGAAAGTCACGGTTTCAAATGTTAGTACCCAGTTTACAGTAGACATAGTCTGTCCACGCATCATAGGAGGCATAGCAAGTATAACTCCATTTTCCATTTTGCAAGTGTCCTTACCCATGTTATCAACTAACTTAGCTTGAATAGGGAAGACCAGCTGACCATTGTCATCAGCTTGCTGTTGGAAGTAGTTTGCGTAGTCCTGCAAGTACTTGTTTTCTAAAGCATTTTGAAGTACTGGAAAAGCCAGATCACCAGCTCGGATACGTTGCATGTTAACAACCATATCACCATAAGCTCCGAAAGTTTGTGTAGCAATCGGTGCTCTTCGTGCAATACTTATTAGGTTTTCACCAGTTGCGAATCCCTGAATCTTAAACGAAGAGGGGCTTCCTGCTGGCATGTCTGGATAGTTAGCCTCAATAATGAGGTCAACATTGGCGAAACTATATTGGTACATAATGTTTTCCTATTAGTTACTCTGAGAATTGACCTGAAACTTCGACTTCATGCATTGCGCCAGCACCAACCATCTTAAAGGACAAGCCCTTATACATGCGGTTACCTTTGTCGCTCACTGGAGTGTTGGCCAATGATACGGACTCAACAATGAAACCCTCTGACAAGTATGTTCCGTCAGCTAAAGTTCCGGGACCAGCCAAACCATTACGAACAGCAGCTTGTAAGCTACGCTCAAGAGTTGCAGCAGCAGTGTTAATACCTACCTGAGTATAAGGAAGCTTAGTTCCAGACACATACAGAAGGTTAAACATGTCAGCTTCACAACGGTTCTCTAACCACAATATTCCGTGAGTAGTGTCTAGCCATGAACCTGAAGCCATTCGGCTGTCAGTATATGCACTAACACTTGAACCAATCTGTACAACAGCTGAACAGAAGTGTGACTTCATGCTAGCAAACTCAGATGGAGTCAAGTTTTCAGCAGCTATACCCGGCATCTGCTTGAGGTTAAGAGTGATAGTTGAACCGATCGCAGAGAAGTTTACAGATGCAGCACGACCAAAGACAGACGCTGAAGGATATGCAGTAGCATCCTTAGAGAAAGTAGTCAAGCTAAAACGCAAAGCTCTACTTTTAAGGTCAGCAGCAATGTGACTAGTGCCAGAAGTAAGGGTAGTGAGATCATTAGTAGTGTTACAGAAGATACGCTTAGCGCCTTCAGCCCACATAGCAATGTCAGTAGTTGAGCTGCCAGTAGCAACACCAACAACGTCACGCCACTTCTTGTTAGTAACTAGACCAACATCTACTATTCCTTTTGCAAGAGTAGCAGCCAATGCATCAACAGGAGTTTCAACGGCAATGCCAGGAGAAACAGAAGCAAGCTGAACAGCTAACCCCAATGCAACAGTAGCTTCAGTAGAAGCAGGAGCAGTCATTGTAGAAGATACACCAGAAGTGGGTGCAGTTACTACAAACTGGTAGCCATTGTGAGTAACAGTTGTGCCAACAACAATAGCAGAGATAATAGCTTCTAGCTCGCCAGCAACACCAGCGTAGTCAGAAGTTGCAGCACCAGATACATCTAAGTCAGTGATGACAACATCAACTCCTTCGATATTCATGGAAAGCTCACCGGAACCATTCCAAGTGGCAGCAATCAACTCAGCAGCAGTGTCAGAACCGCCACCAACCAAAGTAGAAGGCTGAGCAGTTTCGTAACATACTTTAACTAGAAAGTCAGTTGGGGTAGGGGTCTGAGAAAAGAAGGCAGTAGCAGCTTTGTAGACTTCTGAAGAAGCCTGCCAATCACCACCAACACTTGCTAAGCTAGTATAAGATCTAGCACGTTCAGCTGGGAGGATACCTTTACCAGCAATGTTAAGGTCTGAATCTGAGGTTAGAAAACCTAAGATACCAAAGTTTCCAGCACCAACTCCAACAGGAGATACAGAGATAGAGACATTGGCAAATTCAGTAATTTCAATCGCCATAATTGTTCCTTGTTAATTTTCGTTTATATTGATTTGCAAAAGGATTGTGTCCAGTTGCGGTGTGACAAACTCTCCAGATATCTCTAACTGTAGTATGTTGTCTACAGTCTGATCATAGACTCTGGTAGTATACAACTCAACTGAAAACCCTTGCCTAAAATCCCATTCCTTTTCAAGTTTGGCATCTTCATTTGACAGTGGGTGACAGCTGATAAAACCGTAGCCAGTTGAAATCATTAAAGCTTTCATAGCTTCCGATGTCCAACCATGCATGATCTTTGAGGAGGCTACACCGTCAGTATCTACTACTCCAACTCTAAGCCTAAGCCGAGCTGGACTGATAGTCCTGTATGTAGTAATCTCATCTGTTTGTTCTAGTATGCCATTAACTGGCAAACCTATTTGATATTCCTCAAGAAGAGTTATGTGTGCAAACTCGTCCTGTGGTTTTGGAGCTTCATTCTGTCTTGATGGATAGGAGAACTTTTCAATACCGACCATCGAATCTATCATAACTTGTAGAGCTTTTACGTCAGACCTCATGATGGCGGCTCCCAATTGTGTACACGTTCTACTAGGTAAGAATGAAATCCGAACTCTCTTTCATCTGACTGTTGCATAACGTTGTAGTACCTGCCGTGAAAGTATACCTTATCATTCATTTCTAAGGAGTATTTATTGACTACGTACAAAGACCAATAGTCACTATTACGTATGCCACCCTCATCTAAGTGTTTGGATATACCTTCATCAAATTGAGAAAACTTATTACCTGCTTTTATCACACCATAAATATTAGATACTGAAGCCTGCCCTTGAATCCAATTGTTGTCTACATCATAAGCTCCGCCAGTAATAGAATACTTTTTGATCTTTGTTAGCATCTTACTATTAAAGGCCCTACGCATATTCATACTAGCCATAATGTTAAACTCCCACTGGACCCATAAAACAGATCTTACGATAGTGAATGTAACGCTTACCATAGGTAGTGGAGAAATAGTCATCAGCAGTAGCCGATATATTTCCAATAGCACTTTCTATAACAACATCATCAACTTCCTGCCTCTTGACAGGAGCTAAAATGCCATAGTCTCCAGACTCAGAAGCTTCACCCGCAGTAAGCAAGTGAGCTGCATGATACGCATGAGCGACACTATAAAAGTCTAACCATCGCCCATCGTCTGTACCCATTAGTAAAGCGGCATCATCCAAGAACAGTTGTACTCTATCGTCATCTACATCACAGAATTCTGGGAAGCGTGTTCCAAAGCTTACAACTGTAGCAGTCATATTACTTTCCCTTATCAGTTGGCTTACTGTCTTCAGCTATAAGAGCTTTAGCAGCTTTAACAGCAGCATCTTTCTCAGCTTTAACTTCAGCATCAGTCTTTTTAACAGCTTCAACAATAACAAGAGCACCGGACTCTAAAGGACCAGAGGCTGCCTTGGCATACATCGCCCAAACAGAATCTTCTAACTCCAAAGTTGATCCAGAAACAATTTGAATTCGCTGAGCTACACCTTTTCCTTCTACATAAGTTGCAAACAAACCTAAGTTATGACCTACAGTTGATTTAATTTTCATTTTTGATTCTCTCTGTTATCAATTTTTTTAATAAATTCTACAATTTTACGATTAATTTCTAGAGCTTCTGAGGATTGGTTAGTTAATTCAACCATTGTACCCTGTATAAATTCTATTGTAATCCTATCTCGTAGCAATTCTTTTTCAACAAGTACTATTTTTCTTTCTATAGTATTGATAGTAGTTGAGTGTTCAGATTGTCTAGTTGCAACAGCATCTATACGAGTCTGAGTTGTTCCGTACCCGACAGCCATAGTAGCAATTACGGCAAATACAGATATGAACATTGTAATCCATTTAGGAACTTCTGAAAGGACAGTTTCCGCCTGAGACATTTGTCTTGCTCCAAAAAGCTGGCCCCACACAAGCAGGGCCATAAGAGTTAGCAGTTTTCGAAATGCTGAACAGCACCGGGACGAACCAACTCAAGACCAGCGAAACGGCCATAGCAGTTGATTACAAATTCAAGTCCTTCGTACTGTACGGGCAAGTGGACGTATGGGAATGGCTCACGAACACGCATGTTTTCACCAGACTCCGCCAACAAAGTAAACCCATTAGCAGAAGCGCCAGCTGGATCGAATGCAGAAGTACCATCAGTAGTGTAGATGCCTTCCAGCTCGTTGATGTCCATGAAAGATTCTTTAGAAGTAATGAACATGTTGTTACCAATGAACCAGTCCATGATGCTAACATCACTGTGGATAGAACGTGGAGTGTTCATCAAGTATTGCTTCTTCTCAACAGAGATAAGTACCTTGTTAGGACGGAACAATTTCTTGGTGTCGGCATACATCTGAGCACAAGCACCAGTCAAGTCAGCAATAACTTCATCAGGAGTTTTATCTACGCCCCAGACAGTTGAGTTACCACCACCAGCAGCAGCAGCAACAACAGTACGAGTAGCTTGTGACCAAGGACCAGCAGCAACACCACCGAACAAACCATTGATACGGTTTTCTTCAGCACCGAAGAAGATGATCTGGTTGATTTTCTCTTCGTATGAACGACGAGTGGCTTCAGCTTTACGCTGCTCCAGAGGCATACCAGTCAAACGGCTAGCAGCCAATTCTTGACGAGAGTAACCGAAAGCGTTACCAAGAGTACGAACGTCAATGGTGTATTCCTTACCATCGATGTCACCACGTGGCAAGTTAGTTGCTTTACCAGCAATGATCGCAGTCTCGCCGCGCTTGTCATAGCTACGGTAAGTGATCTGGTTGATCCCTTCTCCGCCTTCAGTGTTCAAAGCAAAGATCTCACGACCCATTAGATCTGGGTAAAGTACGTCAAAGCTTTGAGCTTGAATGTATTCGAGCTGACGTTGGAAGAAAACACCTTCGCTATCAGTAGTAAGTGCGCCTTGAGCAACAAGCATCTCAACGGCGTCAGTCAGTACGACTTCTTCAGTTCCGCTTGGCAATCCAGCTTCGTCAAACAGTGCAATATTTACAGTCTTCATTTATTAAATTCCTTAAAGGGGAGCCTTCTAGACTCCCTTATATTTGATTACTAGGTCAGAGAAACAGCTTAAATTGGCTGATGCTCAATCCATGCTTTAACAACAGATCCGACTATGCCAGCTTCTTGGAAGACAACATTAGTAGAAGCAGATTCGCCAGCTCCAGCAGCTCCACCAGCGAATGCGCCAGTAGCAGTTACAACATTAGCAACAGCACCAGATACAGCAGCACGACCAGTGACTTCAACGTAGATATAACCTTGACGAAGGACAGATACAGAAGATCCAACGATGTAGTTAGTAGTACCATCGGAAGGACGGTTAGCAGCTTCGTGATTCAGTTCACGACGAGTGATTCCGTGTACGTAACCGCCAGAAGAAATTGCGCCAGTACCAGTTACAGCACGACCAAAGCCTAGCTCAACAGCTGCAACAACAGACTGAGATACTAAAGCAGAAGTAGAATCGGGAAGGTCACCAGCGTAACCCTTAGCAGTGTAGATATTAAAAACTTGTGCGACCATTAGAAATATTTCCTTTATATTAGGGTTTGATTACTTGCGAGATTGTCGAGCAATCATTTTTTGGCGAGCTTCTTTTACTAAGTCAACAGGCTTACTATCGACAACGACAGCAGTAGCTTCCTTCTTTAGTAACTTGCTCATTGGAGTCTCAGCGCCTTCAGCATCAACAATGATGTCGAACATGGCTTCAACGTATGCATCACTTTTAGATTCTAGGTCCATTTCAGGCATCTTGTCAACGACAACGGCCATCTTGATTTCACTAGAAGTCTTACCTGAAAAGTCTTTCATGTCAGTCAGGTCTTTAGCGATAACGATTACATCAACTAATGCTCCAACAGAGGCATCTAGCTCATCTTGTAATTTGGTAACTTGAGCAACAGAAGCATCACGCTCAGCTTCCATCTTAGCAGCAGCAGATTGTGCTACAGCAAGCTCGTCAGTTAGGGTAGCGACAGCAAGTTTAGAAACTTCCAACTCATCAACTACAACAACTTCTTCTTTAACTTCTTCAACGTCAGCTACGATAGCCTCAACTTCAACAAGCTCTTCAACTTTATCTTCTAAATTTACTTTATCCATTTCTTCCTCATCAGCTATTCGACAGCTAGAACCAGCTCGGCCCTTGTCTACGATTGCTATGTGATTAGCGCGAATGTTACGTTGGTAAATTTCACCTTCGTCATTTACTATTAGGTCACAAGTGTAGCCAGCAGATAGTTCAACAGTACCGCCATCGATCATGTCGATTGCATCTTGTCTAGCTATCACCAGTGTACCTGTAAGTGTGTCTTCATCACGGACGGGAGTTCCTTCGAGTGTACCAACCTGTAGCTCTTGAGCATTCTCGGATGTTACGTTCTTGGGACTACCATCTGCAAAGCGTGGGTGACCAATTGTTACTGGTGCAGACCGAAAGCTTGACATTGACTTTGAATCAAATACGTCAGCTTCATCTCGAAATACTGTAATCATCTCAGAAGCATCCTTGCCAATAAGCCCAAGGCTACCAGCAGAGTACTGTTGAGATCCAGTGCGGGCAAAAGCACACGGAACAATCATCTGTCCCGCATCTGTAAACTCACGCTTAGTTGGTACTTCGATCCTGTCTACCAGATTTACACTGATTGACTTTATCATTTAGTTGTTCCTATTGCAGTGGGAGGCGGGGCAGGGTCATCACCCAACTTAGCTTCCCCAGTTACAATGCCCTCATCTATTGCTTGCTGCAAGGCAGACTCTCTGGACATAATACCAGCAGTAGTCAGTGCAACTAACCATTCAACTTGAACATTTAATCTATCCTGTTTCTGACTAGCAGATTCAGGAAATATACAATTCCACTCGTACTTAAAGTCTTCTTCAGGCAGAGCAAAGTGCTTGGCCAATAGAAAGTCAACAGTTTTTAGTCGTGGAACAAATACATCTTTCTGTAACCCTTGTAAGAACTCTACATAGTTTATCAAATCAGATTCGCCAGTAGCGTTCATGCCATCTGGAGATGCTGATAGGAATCTTGTAGCTGGTATACCTACAGAGGCAGCAACAGTCTTTAAGTATTCCCATATCAGATCCTTAACTCCTGAGAGTTGGATCTTCTTCTGGTCAAACTCTTCGTTCTTATCAAGTATTGAAACGCCGAATACAGATTTAATCTGCTTCCAAGCAGTAAACCTATTGAGCATTGCATTTGTACCTTGATCGGTAGCTAGGATGTTTTGCAATCCCTCAATAGAGATAACGTCAGTATTAGCTTCTTGCACCATCTGTGCAGCAGCCATTGACGTAGTGTGAAAGTTATCTATTTGGGAGGTTAGTGGTATCAATATACTATCACTGTACCACAAGTTACGTTGCCTTTCATAAATAGGCAGCTCTGTTCCTTCAAAGCGTATGATCCTGTCCTTGTGAATAGGAGTAGGACTGTTTACAAACTGATAGTGTGTTGGCATACCGAAAGTAGGACTCATAGGCTCTTGGTCTATGTCACCAATAACGGTAATTCGAGTTCTGTCAACTACATGCATAGATCTCAGGCATCCGGGCTTTAGCTTGGCCCAGTTTACAGGCTTGTCAGTCACTCGTCCATCGTCTATATCAAGTATGATAAAGCTTGTACCATACAACCTAGCCCACTGGTAAGCTTCACGGTACAGTCGTGCTACCTCAAACTCATCATCTGCTTCTTGTGCTTCTTCAGTTTCAAGCTTACGCCACTCTCGTGTCATATCTTGTGGTACTATCTTTATTACTTTCTGGCTTACCCAGTCTTCTCGGAATCTGGCAGACAATGATACGTGATCATAGTTTCTGCCAGAGTGATTCCAAGCGTTGTGGAAAGCTTTGTCTTTTACAGTGCCTAAACCTGTTGCTAAATTCTGCAACCCATCAGTAGTTTGCACAGCGTCCATTGTTACGGAAGCCATAGTCTTGTCATTCTTTTCAATCATATTAGCCTCTGTTTATGTTATCTTCTTAATTGTTAGCGTACTCTCACCTGCTAACATGCTGGCATTTGTTGCTATGGGAAAAGATTCGTTACCTAACGGCACAGTCAATACTAAGTCACTTCCACTTCGCTCTACAAGGTAGTTAGCTATGTGTGTTGACGACTCAAAGTGATCTGCTGATGCACGTATGTATCCTGTGGCTGGCCTTATTGCCTGTAATACTCCACCAATAGAAAACCTTGCACTAGGACTTGAACGTTCTCCAAGCGTAGTCTCAACAAATGTATTGTGACTAAGCTCGTATACTCCATCTTCACTCAAGGTAATTGAGAACCCATCTGATGAGAGAGTAAACCATGAAGGAGTGCCACCAACAACAGGTGTACTGTACGCAACCTTGTGTAATCCAGTCCAGCCTTGGTTTGAAGGTATGCTTAAAGGAGATCTAGCTAAGCAGTTTAACATCACTGGAACTACACTGCTGGAAGAAGCCACCGAAGATTTGTAGTCTAGTAGAGGTAGTTCATTAACAAACTGTCTAATAACCACATCGAAAACTCTACTCAAACCTAGTCTACTTGGGTGGTTGATTGAATTTCCACCAACTGTGTAGTCACCTGATTGCCAGGCACCTTGTGTTATTCCTAACAGTTCGTCGTCGGTTGCTACATCTTCCGCAAACACTCTAGGTTGGTTCTCCAAGTCACAAACTATATTTGTTGCTGAACCTGTGTTTAATCCAAATTGGACAGAGCCACTACCAGAAGTTTGTTTATGAAAGAAGCTACCAACAAAAAGACCATTGAGGTGAATCTGTATTGCTCCTCGTTTTACCCGGACATCCCACTTTTCCACAGTCCCAGCAACGGGAGCCACTATAGCGAACGACTGTTCATTGCCTGCTATAGGTCTTTTCTTTATCTTTATAAGAGAACCAGAACGCTGTATCCAGACACAACCATTGTCCGTGTCTCCTGTAGACACTATGTTTGCTGCAATTTCCCAGTCTGCTTGGTTTGTCGTAGGTGTAAAATCAAAACTAAGTCTTAGCCCACCATAGTCACCAACCTTAGTAATAAAAGCGTTTGTGCTACTTGTATTTGTAAGTGAGTCAGCTGTTAGAGTTGCCGTCGCACCCGACTGAGTCCAACCTGCTACTGAGTCTTGGCGTTGAGCCACTGTTCTAAAGCAATCAATATTCTGTCTAACTGCTCTCCATGCTCTGTTTACATCTATAAGACCATAGCTGTTGTACATTGCATACCAGCGCAAGTAGTTTGCTATATCACTTATCCTATCAAATCCTACTACATTTGACCGAGGTAAGAGTTCTGATACCAGCGCAATAGAGGGTGCCTTAGTCCAGCTTAAAGCGTCATTGATTGCCGTATTTAGGTAACTTTGATATGTGTAGGCATAGGCTCTATCATTCTGACCATGAGCCATAATAAATAAATCAGGAGCTGTTGCTTGTGCTGCGTCCTTCCAAGATTGACCTACTGTTGAACCGGCAGGCCATGTATCAGGGTTAGCTTCGACGTAATACCCAACACTGCTGTCAACTGCCGGGTCTGATGAGCCTACATACCCTGAGTTGTTATAATTAACGATAGACCTTCCGCCCAGTGCTAGGTTATTAAAAGTAAATACAACGTCAGGGTACTTATACTGAATGTATTCTTTAAGTTTGTTTGTCCAAGTGTTAGAGTTTTCAGCCTCTGCTGTACCCACCGCAATTGAAGTCCCAACTATAGTGACTGTACAAGCTTGAGCTGCTATTGCTGCATTGAAAGTAGACTTATCCCAAGAGGGGGAAACACCTTCTCCCAGCGCACCCAAGATATCTACGTAATCCAGCACCTCAGATAGTGCGTCTTCACCATCTTCGCCGTCTTCACCATCTTGTCCATCTTGGCCATCTTGTCCATCTTCACCGTCTTGTCCATCTTGTCCATCTTCACCGTCTTGTCCATCTTGGCCATCTATTCCATCTGTGCCATCTGTGCCATCCTCTCCTTGAGGGCCGGGTACAGTAGAGTCAGCACCTGCCGGGCCTGATGGGCCTGACTCAACAACCTCTACAACACTTTCACTATCCACAAGTATTTCTAATGTAGTTGTCATAATACTCGCTCCGGTGTTATTAGTATAGATCCACGGTACATAGTTTGTTTAGTTCCTGTCAACCCTGTTGGCCAGAAAACTACTTCATATTTAACACGACGAACCTCAAGGCCAATGGTATCAGCAGGTACATACACAAAAGAATACTCCCCTGTGTTAGTAGTCTGGTCAGCTATCACGGCCATCTTAGCTAGCTCTGGTGAAGAGCACTCAAGCTCTATTTCGTAACTTGTGATATCAATTGCAGCACCACTTGTCTTGTATCTAAACTTCAGCGTCTTGTCATCACCACTGTATAACTCTATATCATATTCAGGAAGATCTGAGCAAGACATATTAAACTCCTATTTACGTTGTGAACTCCAACCACTTGGCTTTTCAATGTACAAACCTTCTGCGGTTGATACTTCTAAAGTAGCACTGCTGCCACTAGCTAATTTAATAGTGGCAAGCAATGTCCCGTCCTTATCTTTTAATTCAAATGAACTGTTTTCTTCTGAACGGCCATCAAGCCGAGTCTTTAACATGGTGTTCTCCTAGCTCCAAGCTTCATAGCTCATAGTCCCTTGTGAAAAGGCTATTACTACAGCATCGGAGAAATTGTCAGCAATGTCATCGTGTCCTGTGGATGGTCCTAGTTCGGATTGGCCTAACAGTTCAAGCTTAATTGCATGTGTATGTTCGTGTGAACGTGGGATCAGTACTCGACCTTCATCGAAGTAGCTGACCGTATTAAGGAATCTTGTAAACTTGTCGTTGCCTGCTGTACCATCTCTGGGAACAGGTCGCACGTTTACAGTGCCATCCTTTAAAAATTGTTGATTCAAGAACTGACCTGAAGACTTATCTTCCATGTAGAAAGCTACTGGTTTCATAGTAGGCGCATCCATATCGAATGTGTTCTTCTCTCTCCAGAAATCTCTCATAGCTATGATTAGCTCAGGTACTTCCCATTTATCACGAACCATATCCAGCAAGATAAGTTTCTTGCATGTCGTAACGCCCCAATGGCACGCTACAGTATAGTCTGAGTATGACTGCTTAGTTGATGCAGTGTCAGCTGTGATAAAGGTATATCTTATTCTATAGTTCTCAAGGTCTGTGTAAGAGTGTATTGACTCCATTGATAGTGCTGACCTACCCTTACCAACTGGTGCTCCCATGTACTGAGAGTAAAAGGTGTATGGATCTTTAGTTAGCAAACCTAACAGTGTGTCAATGTTCTTTCTTACAGACCAAAATGAACTGACAAGCTTCATCTCACCCTCAAACTCCCTCTCTTCAAAATCTCTAGTCTTGCTGTCAGCTAGTGAATAGTATATAGGAGTTACGTTAGTGTATCCGAACTGGTCAATTTGTTTGTCGTACCACTCTTTGCTGCCGGTATCCTTAGTAATGATACCCGGTATGTTTAGCCATTCATATGTATCGTTGGAGCCACCTTTCATAAGGAAGCCACATAGATCATCGGCATGAAGCCTCTGCATTATGATTGCTAATGGTGTAGTTTCTGTTGCAAGTCTAGACAGAAGTGTGTTACTAAACCTTCTGTTAATCTTATCTCTCTCTGTTGGAGAGTTAGCATCGTCAGGTTTTATGACATCATCGATAGCCATAATCCCTGCAAAGCCCTCCACTAACGCTCCTGCACCTTTACCTGTCATCTTACCAGTAGTGGGGATCGCGTGGAGGACTCCAGCACTCATTGTACCTAGCCGCTCAACGGATTTCTTATTGTTATCTATGACAACATTAGGGAACACACGTTGGAAGTCTGGATCAGACATAATCGTCCTAATGTATCCAGAGCACTCTGCTAGTACGTCAGAGTTAAATCCCGTAAGTATTGACTGCCCACTGGGATTTCTACACCAAGCAAATAGCGGTAAGAATATACTAATTAATAGCGTCTTACCTGCTCTTGGTGGTATGTTGATTATCATACGGTTACAGTCTTGATCTATCAGGCGTTGTATTGCCTCGAAGAGTATCACGTAGTAATCAACATGTAGCAACTTTTGACCTGTCATAATCTTAAAACAGAACTGAGAAAACAGCTCGAAGTCATTGATTAGTATGGTATTTATTGCTTCTACTTCTAGGTCTGACATCTTTGAAATCTTGCTCATGGTCAGCTCCTAGTCATCAAGGAAAGATTTGAGTAACTCTTTCCCATCTATGGTCGCAGCTAAGATAAGTGTGGCCGAACCAGACATTGGTTGACCCTTACCTTCAGCTATTAACCTTGAAATTTCTTGTGAGATCCTTATAGCCGTAGCTGGATCTGCTGGGATATGCTGTTCTTCACCGTTACCATCAATGATAGTACCTCCGAAGGACTCTTCTTGCATCTCCGCCATCTTCAGGATTCGTTCTGCTATGTGCAATCCCTTTTCTTGCATTTCTTCAGCAAGTAGTTCATGGTAGCGTTGACGAATCTCTGGGTTATCTTTTACTACAGCCCTAAGACTCATAGCATTATATTCTACAGTGTCGTAGCGTGAAGCCTTAGCTAAGTTGCCGCGAGTTTGTAACATAGCCTGAGCAATAAGCTCAAACTCATTCGAGATTACTACCTCAGTCATGGTGTTCTCCTAGTTATTAGTGGTTAAGACAGGTTACCAATACCATAACTCACCCTATATATGCGGGATGGTAACGCTATGGTTGGGCCTGTCTTTCCTTTACCCCGTGATGTACGCTGTTTTTAGAGGAAAAACCTGCTACAGCCCTTTAAGGACGTGGCCTCCCAAATACCCGCTTTAGGTGGTTCTGGTATGTCTACGTTGTACATTTCTTTCCAATAATTATACAGTTCTTTCATGTAGTCACCACTGTATAGCTCGATAAAAGTGTCTACAATTATCTCGTACAAAGTGTCACGATGATTGCAGTGAGTAGCAAACGAGTCGTGAATGAATATCATTGGCAAGCCTAACTCATTTAGTCTTCTTGCCACCATCCTAAGATGTGTAGCATCAAGACTATGTATTATGTTAGGTGCAATAGCAGATCTGTGCTTAGCTGTGTGTGGAGTCTCAACAGAGAAGTCCTGTATCTCCAAGTCAATTCTAGAATTGTTGCTCAGTGTGCAAGTTATGTCCCTTTGCTTTCCCTTTACCTTGCGCTGCATTGCCTCGAACCCATCAGGTGTTATCCAATGTATCTCGACATTACCAGCGGTGGCAATCTTTGTAGCACAGCCACTAACCCAGTCTACTGCTGCCCTTAGTGGGCCTAGCGTAGCATTTAGGTTCTTGTACAGGTCAGCACCCTTGCGCCTTGCAGCTATCTTTTCTAGTCCTCCCTCAGCCATTACGTACTCGTTTAATTCTGGACTCCACTTCTTCTTGGAGCCGAACAGTTTCTCCATCCACTCCATTGATGTAGTTACTGTAGCATTATAACCCCAAGTCATGACAGGGATCTTAGCTGCCTTTCTAGTAGCCATGAACTGCCACTCAGGTTCAAGTGTTTCTTTCCAGTCCTCTGCTACTTTCTCATAGATATCCAAATCTGCTTCCTGTACCTCCATGCCCAAGTGAGCAGTGATAGCAGGAGATTTAGTAAGAGCAGACCAGTGTTGTAGGCCGCTACATCTACCGTCCAGTGGGATGAATCCAGACAGAGGTGATAGGGGACTATCGCTATATTGACGGATAAGATCAGCACAAGCCATAAAGCAGTAGGGTTTGTCAGCCTTCTTCCACTCCTTCTCCGTTCTCCTAGGGTTCTTCGCCATGTCAATAATAGTATCTTCTGTCCACTTGATCTCAGAGTATCCATACGCTGTTTCAAGCAGGGCTTTGTATCCACTTTCATTAAGTATTTCCTTGTAAGTTGGTTGGCATAGCGCCTTCTCGTGATCAGCACCTTGTGGGCTAAATCCGCAGGTCGTGTCCTCATACATTCTTGATCTACTATCCAAGAAGTAGGGAAACCTAAAGTTGTCCTCAACCATCTCGTTTGCACAGTGCATAGTTCTTTTATACATGTAATCCGAACCAGCTTCTGTAAACTCTGGTGGAAAATCCTCTAGCAAACGAAGTACATACCTATTAATTTTGAATTTCTCCATAGCCATCTCATAAGCTATAGAAGAAACCTGTTTATTTTTATTTGATGCAACACCATTCCTTATGGGTGATACAGGTATCCTAGATCCGGGAAGTATAGGATACTTAATAGCAGACGATGGTGCTTCCTCGAAGTTTAAGTCTAGTGCTAGCAGCTTCTTAGTTGCTATTACCAGCCTCTCTTCTTGGTCACTGTTAGTCTTTCTTCTAACATCAAACCTAACATACCCTTGCAACTCCATCTCACCCATAAATCTAAGAGCTACGTTAAAGGGATCGTCTGCCTCCTTCATCTTTTTTGCAAGTCTTGGAACTACTGAGTGTAGCGGCAGCCCCAAGTGTATAGTTAAGGAGTATAAGCAGTGCATGTAAGCCCTGTACCACCTACCCTCCTTGTCACTATCCCACCTAAACCTCTTGATTGTATCAGGCTGTGTAAATCCCTTGCTTCTCTTTGGAACTGGCAGCACAACGCCACCATCTAACTCAATCATACTGCCTCCCTACTAGTGAATAGTTGGTTCGGGTTCTAACATACCCTCCAAGACCTGTATAGCGACCTTGAAGATACGCTGTGCATCATCAAGGTTCTCTAACATGGCCTGCTGAGAAGGATTTTTGCTACTAAAGTCTGCTACAAGTTCTAGTACTAGTTCTTGTGCATCATCTAACACTTGCTCATCAGACATTGACATACTATTTCAACCCATTTGCGATTAGTGGAGTAATAAACCCAGCCCCGGCTTTCTTAGAGCGTATGTTGTAACGATCTCTGTACTCTAAGTTATACTTCTCATTGATGTAGGTGTAGTACTTAAGGCCAGTAGTACGATTACGGTACACTTCATCCTGTTTAACCAGTCTATCACCAGTTACGTTACAGTAGATACCTTCGCCAGCCAAGTCAATACACTTATTTCGATTAACATACAGTGCAGTACGCATGAACACCTTGTACAAAGTGTCATAGATGTCACCTATGTTATAGTCTTCCATCTTTTCAAAGCTTTCAACGTCACCGTTCTGGCAACCTATCCACAGTGGTAGACCCTCGTGCTTGACTTTCTCAGTACCAATCAGCTTCTGTGACAAGTAGTCTAGCTTCTTGCTAACACCGTTAAGTCCGTGAAGAGTTTGGTAAGTACAGTAGACGTAGTACTTGGAAGGTTGTTTCCATCCTAAGTCCATGAACCGACCTTCGATCCAGCCACGGTCAAATGCAGCGTTGTGTGCTACAATAATGTCAGCACCGTCAAGTACATCCCACATCTTACGGAGCACGTAAGTGTCGTCTAAGGGATCTTTCTTAAATGCACCCTTACGGTGGTGGTTGCCAACAGACTTGACTCCAGCCTCTCCCTTGTTGTACAGGTCGTACCATGTACCCCAAGCAGCTGTAAGTAGCTTAGTCTGTGAACCTTCTTTCAACGAGTCAATGTTTGGACGCTGCATACCTAGACGAAATGAATAGATTTCTAACAGTGATGTCTCTATATCTAGGAAGACTGTCTTCTTCATGACTTCTTGTACATGAGGACGGTCTACGTTAGGTTCGAAATTGGGCATATCTATTGATAATGTCATTTCTTTCTCCGCTTTACAGGTTTTTGTTTGCCAGTCTTTACATCAAATGTTGGATGAATGAAGCCTGACGGGTTTTCAGCATGATACTCCCAGTAGTCTGCGAGTCTTCGCAGCCACTTGACAGGATCTTTCTTAGCTAAATTAGTTACGGGTGTGCGTATCATCATTCCTGACAACACTCTACCCTCTCCTTCGTTACATGAACGACATAAGGTTGACCTTACATGTCCAGTCTTGTGGCAGTGGTCCAACATAGGAACACCACCGGCCAATGTACCATCACACAGAGCACACAAGTAACGCTGCTTAGCAGTGTACTTCTTTCGTATGTTGGCTAAGTCAGATGATTTAAGTAACCTCATGAGTCTCTCCAGTATCTATGTCAAGCCACTGCTCTCTGTCATCATAAGTCCACTGCCTCACGAGATTTTCATTGTGTTCTCGCACCATGAACAATAAGTTAGACTGTATTTCAAGGTGTTTTATCCAGTTATCACCGTATTGCTTACGGTACTCTTCACAAACTACATCAAACGCATCTTCAATAGTTCTAGCTTCTGAAAGCATTTCGTATGCTTTACCCGGCCCTATTCCAAAGCGTTTTAATCTAACTTGTCCAGCACTGGCACCTGACTTAACAGTGTACTCTTTACGTTCTCCACAGCCAACAATCCAATCCGTATCATCACCTGTCAGCATCTGGAAGTAGAGCCCTACCAGACCGTCGAAGTAATATTTGGTTGCCTTGCGCGCCTTACTATTAGTGTCAGGATTCTTTAGTGCTCCTAACTTTTTCCTCAGTACACCATTTTCGGTGACAGTAATGACCTTGCTTGTTGCATCGTCCAAGTGAAGTCCAGAGATCTGTCGCAAGTCCTTGTCCAAGCTCCAGATAACTGTGTCTTTAGTCTGGTGAATGCCTAACAGGTCATCTGCTTCAAGTCCTGATCGGTAATGTGTGTTGAAAGTATCTACAGCCCACCGCTTAGCCCACGCCAAGTTGACTGGTCGTACTGTGTCAATTCTGTTAGCTTTGTAGTCGTCAACTAAGAAGTCTCTGAAGTTTGTCTTAGTAGTGACAAACATGATGTAACTGCCACAACCTGATAACTCCATTAGCTGATCTATTTTGTGATTGATGTTCTTCTCAATCTGTTTACGATCATAGTCATCGTCCTCGTTATAAATGCAACAAGGCTTGTATATTAGTATATCTCCGTCAATTAGTAGGGTTTTCTCTTCTTCTGCTTCGTAGTCTGTCAAACCTAAGTCATCAAGCGACATTGAAACTCTCCAATAAGTCATCTCCTGCCCAGCTGGTTGCTTGCTGAAATGCGTCTGATTCTGTTCGTGCAGAAAAGTAGCTAGTCTGCCCGGATTTTGTTACTGCCATGTATGTTGTCATATGTTTCTCCAAAAACAAAAAAGCCCACCCTAGTTATTTAAGGTGGGCTACTCATGTTAAAAGTTGGGATCTTCAAATTCTTCTTTAGTGACCACAGCTTCAGTTACGTCTACAGTGTCAAGCTCCTCCAAACCTAGTGAATCTAAGTCTTCAGCACTACCACCACCAGCGTACTCAACTAGTTCAGTAACACAAACTAGGTGTGGGTACAGGTACAATCCATTCTTCTCGTTGTGATAAGGATTGAATTGGAAGTGACCCTTAGTGCCATAGCCCAGGTTAGTATCTTGGCTAATAGTAACACCGTTAATGTCCTGTACTTTACCCTTAATACCGATCTGTGTGATAGGACGAGTAGGTACACGATTGCTTGCCTTGCCAGTAAGACAGGTCTGAGAGAATTTGATTGAAACCATGTCATCTTCAACAAAGACTCCAAACAACTCTTCACACTCTTCAGGACTATATTCCTTAGCGTTAGGAAAGTTCTTAGCGCCCTTGAACTCGCGCTTTAGCTCAGACTTGAAACGATCTTCAGGCATGAGGATGCTGATTTGGTAGGAATGACCCTCCAATTCGTGATCCGACATCATAGCCTTGTTATCAGGGTTTAGTTGTGAACGAGGCTCACTCACTGAACTGTATACAAAGTAAACGTCTTTTACTGTTACAATTGAGGTTTCTTTCTTTTGGGCATTAGCCATTTTGATTCTCCGTAAGGTTAATTTAATTATCGAGTTGGACAGACGCCAGTGGCGCACTCATCCCCTTCAATTTGGTCGTGAGAGTTTACAGCATCGAGGTCTACATCTTTTAGTATTGCTACATATGCTTCAAACTCTTCCTTGGTGGTAACTTCTTGTGGAAGGTACTCGTAACCAAGGTCTTTTGCTGTCTTAGTTGGGTCATTTCTGTAGATAAATGATACGCCTACGTAGTGATCCCAGTTTTCTAGAAGCCAAGCAATAATATCTTCTACTTCTGTTAAGTCATAGGAGATGGTTACAGAAGTGTTTTGATCAGTCCAATTGATCTGATACATCTTGTAACGCTCTAGTTGATCTATTGCTGATTCTAGGTTTACCTCTGTGCCATTGACATCTGTAAAGTTACATCCTTCATAACTTGCTGGTAGCTTTATCAAGTATGTCGATGAATCACCCGGCTTTTGCATCCACTCGTAACCAGCTTCTACAAGCTTTAGTACGATAGGATCGTGGGATGAGAACCCAACCCAGTTGAAGATGTACTTGCCTAAAGGTATATGTAACCCCTCAGTACAGTCCATAATCTTGCTGAGAGTTCCAGAGGGTTTAATGGTTGTGACATTCTTAGGTCTAGGTGTCCCAAGCTCGTCTGCCATAGAGTTAGCAGAGTTGTGTGCTATCTGCCTCATAGAGCCAAGTTCTTGACTTTTGATGTCAGGACGCTGAGCTACACCAGTAAGTCCAACACCGCACAAGCGTAGAAACTCATTGTTAGTATGCCAAGCTTCTTGCAAGATTCCGTCACGTAAGTTCACACAAGTTTGTCTGTAGTTAGCACGAGCCATAACTTCTATAGCGCGGTCTAACTCACCGTGTTCCTTGTCACTAAATGCAGCCAAGTTAATTTCTACTAAATTACAGAAACCTTTGTTGGGCAACAGTATCTCAGCACAGGGGTTTAGTGTAGCGAACCAAGGCGCACGTAGTCTTGCAGCAGCAACATTAATAAAGCCCGGTTCAGACCCGCCAGCACTCTCCATCCTGTTAAAGATGTCTCTAAGCTCTGGGTAGCTAGGTTTGGACTCAAACAGTAAGCTGTTATTTGATTGGGTTCTAAAATCGTTGGTATCTTTTGCTCCACAATCATTACATACTCCTAATGTAGTGTTGTGTGATCCGCAAGAGTTACAAGACCAATAGTTAGTTTTACGAGCTACAAATCCCTCCCAATCCTCACTACCATACTTCTTAGTGATGATCTCAGCACTTCTACGTGATGAAAGTATTGTACCCAGCCAATTTTCTATGTCATGTATGTCCATATCACTGAGTAGTTGGTCAGCTCTGTTGTTCAGTAACTCACAAATGGCTACAAATGCTTTGCTAACTTGTTCATCACCAGAGCATATCCAGCCATAACCTTTCAGCCTTGATCCAGCAGGTCTAATTTCAGTAAAGTCCAACACAATCTCACTGACGTTGTTCTTGCCTACTATAATCTTACCAACAGCTTTGGCCCATGCTTGAGCAGAGTCACCCACTTTAATAGTCCATACACCATCATTAATATATTCAGCATTGTCTGGATTGCCCTTAGACTCACGAGTAGACCTAACAACTGATACTTTGTGCTTCTTACGGAACCCAGTTAAGTTACCTGTCACCGCTTCTAGGCCAACCCCACAACCTTGCATAAGTAGCCAGATAGTATCGACTACATCATAAACAACTTCTACGCGAGTACCTGAACAGTTGAACTGAGATGCTTCACAGGTCTTGGACACTTCTGTTCCGCCAAGCCACAAAGTTCGGCCAGAGACTGAAGTCTTCCTAGCCAGCATCAAATCTCGCAGTTCTTCTAGTTCCTCTAGTTGCCCAAAGCTTAGGGATTGACCTAGTGCTCTCTCCCACAACCACTTCTGGTGACCAATAACACGGTCAACAGTTTGTGGCCATGTCTCAAACACAGTACCTTCATCGTTCAAAGGACGGTTATATGTCCGTCTTGTTATTACTTTACTTCTAAAACTTTGTGTCATGTTTAATCCTATTGTGGAATACCAATTCTTATGTCGTGTTCTTTTACCTCTTTACGCATCTCTATAAACTCTGAAAGTGTTGCGTTCAGTCCTATCAATTCCTCGGTGGAAAGTGATATACATAACCACTTGCCAGTAGAGTTCTCCATCTCAACGTCACCGTAGGTATCTATTGTCAAGGTAACTAATCCCTTAGTCCTTGACCACTCCTTGTGTTCAAGCATCTTTCCAACTAAGTGCTTGATCACTATCTTTCTCCAAATGTTGCCAGAAACACTGCATTACAGGTGATATGGTCAATGTGCGGCAGCCCTGATTCTGGATCTAGCACTTCTCCACTAGCATAGGAAGTAAGGTGACGTAGCAGGCTATCCATAACCTCTTTAGTGTTTAAACCTTTCTTCCAGTTGTTACGTTCATACTTCTTTGCGCCAAACTCGAATACATCGCACATGCCTTTCATAGCTATGTCAGCATCTAGTATGTAGCTAAGCTGGGTTTTGCCACTATTGTGGCGAGTACCTGCCTCAGTTGTCCTCATATCTTTTCCAGTTTTAGGTACGCTACAAGTAATCATTTCCTTCATCCTTAACATTTAGGTCACGTAAAAGTGCTGTCAGTATGCGCTCTTCTGTCACAGCTGGCAAAACGGGGAAGTTTCTTTCTTTTAGGTAGTCTAAAACTTCCGATACATGTGGAAAGGTTTGTTTTAGTACTTTAAAGTTTCTCTTATTCATTTTCTCTACTCCTTGTTAAACTTGGTTTCCATCCACTTGTAAAAATACTGTGCAATTGTTATTCCAAAACAACCACCACAACCAGCCCAGAAGATATACTCTACTGGTGAAAGTCCTGCATGGATTACAGCCCAAGTCATAACGTACTGTGCTACTGTTATAAACCAAGAAATGACCGCACCAAACATGATGCGGTCATCCCTCAACACTTTACTATTTAATCCCAGTAAGAATACTGAGAAGAATGCAGCTGTAAATACTAGCCCACCCATTATAATTGACATTAGTGAATCTCCGCATAGGACACTCCGTAGTCAACATCACAGTCAAGCTCTCTGTTGAGTTTTAGCTCATCATTTACTTGTCCAATAGCAGTCTTGAGTATCTTAGTCATTGCTTCTCTGTTACCTACCCTCAATTCCCAAATACCCTCATCATGAAACTGAGCAGTAATTTGGGGTCTCTTTTCTAATACGTAGAACATCCATCGGTCAAAAGCATAAGTAGCAGTGCTCTGGTTAAGTGTACTAAACCTGTCTTTCTCAGCTTTTAGATAGTACCAGATATTTGCAACCTCATTCCAGAGCCACTTAGTCTTAGTCTTATCTAGCCACTCCTCCTTGACTACACAGTTGTCCGCAATCTTGGCTATACTGTTGTTACGATCCCAATAACCATCCCACAGTGCTTGACCAGTAGCTAAGTCTACGTTAGCAGCCCTTGCAATTGTGTCAGGTGCAGCACCGTAAGTAGCAGCATAGTTAGTAGTCTTACCACCATGTCGTATCAGAGCAAGACTAGCGTGCTTGTTGTGACAGTCTGTGTCAGGGTTGTAGTCCTTGTACCACTGTGCATCCTCTTTAGACATCAGGCCGGCAGATACACACATATCTAAGTGCGGATCAAATCCCGGAGTCATCATGTCTTTTACGTATTGTGGATCGTATTTCCACATGTAGTGCTGTTTGGTTCTGTCCTCAACACTAGACATGTCAGACCCACACAGCTCTGTTGCGTCTGATCGTGCAATAAGCAGCCCTCTGATGTCAGCTCCATATGGCTTACGTACACTAGGAAGATTTACGCAAACCTTATGCTTAAATCTTAGCGTGTTGGTAAGTCCCTGTATAGCCGCATATACAAATCCCTCCTCGTTGACGTTGCTAAGGAAGCCTTTTACAACTCCTAGCCTGTGCTTTACGATAGACATCTCTCGCAAGTGCTCAAGTGCTGGTTCACTGCTAATAAGTTGAACAATACTTTCGCAAAGCTCCTCCGTTTCTTGGTTCTTAATTTGAGGAATCTTACGAACTTCTCTTGTATCCTTATCCCTTTCATGCTTAAAGCTTTCTGGAACCCATCCCAGCTTGAAAAGCCACGACTTGATCTGTGCATGTGAGCCAGCGTTAGGACTTTTGTACCCAGACAGTACTCTTATCTCTTCTTTATAATCTAAAGGATCACCAGAAGGGTAGGCTGTAGGTGCAATGTTCTCTTTAACACAAGATATCCACTTAGAGCCAGTTGCTGACAATTCCCCGTTTATCTTAAATGGTTTCTTTGGGAAATTCTTTTTGGCAAACTGTGGGACATCTGGCATGTTTACTTCTAACTCTGCCTTAGCTTTATCAAACTTGTTAGACAGTAGCTCTTCCATAGTTTCTGCTTTAGGTACGTCAAGCTTCCACTTAGTACGCTCCTGCAACTGAGCACATTTAGCCTTAAAGTTGAGGTGATCTATAAGGTGCCAGATAGCCTTTACATCATTGTTGTACAGTTTGTTTAGATCTGTCCAGATCTTCTGCCACAGTGATGTCTGTATCTTAACATCTTCTTCACATCGGTGAACAAATAGCTTAACCTTACTTCCGTCAACCCACTCGTGTCCACTAACCTCTACTTTTGGTATGTTAAACTCTTCTCCCCACGACTCCAAACCATGCCTAGTGCGTAGTGGATACAAGTACCAAGACAGTAACAGTGTGTCAACTACCTTGGCTAACACCTTAACTCCCATTATTTTCTCTATAGCAGGTGCGTCAAAGTCCATTCCGTTGTGCATTACTAAGATGTTGTCAGGGTTTGTAAACATTTTACCAATATTGTGGTAGTCTGTGTACGTGACCATGCCTTTCTCGACCATACCATGATCTAGTTCAGCAAATGTCCCACACCAAAACTTAGTTATTGTAGGCAATAGGCCATCCGATTCTGTGTCAGCTGCATATAATTTCATTGGTTTCTCCTAAAACAAATCTTCGTAGTCATCCCCTTCGATGTACATGTCATCTCCGACATAGATTCCATCACGGATATAGCCTTCTGCTACATTAAAGCTTAGTTTGCCAGTTAATGGCTTAAAATCCTCTTCCGAGTTGTTTGCAAGCTCTTCTGAGATACTTTTATAAATAAATTCATCAGTCATTCTTAAATCCAAGGGCTAGTTTGCCCATCTCTGTTTCATAACCAAACAATACGGCATCGTTTGCATCCTTGGCTAAGCCGGGTTTGCTAACAATGTACACGTTATCCCAAAGTCTTTGAGCAGCTCTTTCAGCTAGCTTTCCAACCTCATCGTCGTCTAGTACTAATACAAGGTTTTTAATCTTGCGCTCAATTAACCTATCTCTAATTAGCTCTAGGTTTTTGTTTATACTACCACCACCATGTGACAGTGATATAACGGGGTACATCTTACTCTTACCAGTCAGTGTCATGCAATAGTCAAGGGCAATAGCATCAAACTCACCCTCTGTTATCCACAATGTATCTGTAGCTAAGGGCCAAGCTCTCTCTAGTCCGAAAGGATCTACACCAGATGTTTTGCCAATACCAAAGAAGTCTTTCTTTCTTAGTGGTCTGGCTTTCCAACCTACCAATTCCCCCTCAACACTAAGAGGAAAACCAATAGCATAGGGAGTAACTCCGTCAAACTCTGACAAAAACTGCCTACACCCCCAACTCTTGAAGTACTCAATGGGTATTCCCCTGTAGTTACTTCTGAGGCTGAAGATGGGACAGCTCTTTGCAGTCTTTAGTTCATCTGCTATGTCTTCCTTGGTTTTGACATACACTTCAGGGGCAGGTCCACCGTTGTACGGATCTCCCTTAGCTTCCCAACACTCTGAGAAGCAGAATGAGCTATAGAAGTCTAGCCCAAGTGCCTCATCTCTGTTGAGAAATACCTGAAGTGATTGTCTACTATTGCAGTCGGGGCATGGTAGCTTCTCGACTGCGGTTGCCATTAGTACTCCGATGCATCTTCATTTAGTGGTAGTTCTAGGTTTTCCATCATGGCTCTGTATATAGTGTTCTGATACACCCCAACAGCGATTGCTAGTGAATAGTCTACACCATTTGTGTCTGTTGAATCCCTCATTAAGAGGTTTGCATAATCATATGCTTCGCCTAACGTACTTCTTGTAGCAAATAAGCCACAGTATAGGCCTTCAAGACAAGACTTGACAGTACTTGCACTGATATACACTTCACCGTCTACTTTTATTGTAGCTGCCTTGTGGGGTTCACTAACCTTAGCTTCTGTTTTACTTCTTTCTTCGTTAAATTCTTCTAACATTATTTCAATTCCTTTTTAATCCGGTTTACAATATCTGTGTGCATGATTGGTGTTATTTCAATTAACTCGCTTGGGTATGATCCTATCCTAACAACAGCTCCCAGTTTCCTGTTACCAAATAGTGGTCGCATAGAACCTGTCTTTACTTGGTAGCCATTATTCTCAAAGTGGTTCTCTATTTTAGCCCTACGATCAACGAACAGGCTTTCGGCATCCAGTGCAATCTCCAGATCTGTTATGATGCTCTCAATCTCACCTAACAGAAGTACTGGAAACTGTCTCTGTACTACCTCAACAACTACTCGCTGTATGATAATCTCGGTCATGTCATACTCAGCATGTTCTATATAGTTGAACACCCTGCCTTTGACGTTATGCCTGTTGTAATTTGCACCGTACTCGTACACTCTGTCAGCTTCTTGGAATGCGGATATCAAATGCCCATACTTTAAGTTAGCAGCAGACTCATGGTCGAGGTACAGTGCTTGGATAATACGCAGTGTCTCAGTTATAGTTTGCTTGTGCCACTTACAGTCTTGTGGTCTACCAGTGTCGCTATAGTAGAACACTATGATGCCTTCCTTGGCGAGGTAACTGCAATCCTTGTTGTTTATGTAGCTTATACACTCATCGATTAGTTGGTGGGAAGTAGACTGACTCAAAAGATTCTCCTCGGAGCACTCGTGCATGGCGCTCTGCACGTTCAGGGGTCTGCCTTGCCCATTTACTATCCATTGCTTCTCGTGCTGCTAAGTGGTTGTCACCAGATATTAGTGCTGCCCACATATTTTTGAACTTCAGTACCCCTTCTGTACCCATCTGATAAGCCATTGACAGTACTATTACCCGCTGCTGGTCCTCAAGCTGGTCGTATGCAAATCCGTACTCACTGTTGCTTAGTCTCATGTCAATAACTGCTACTTTAGAGCGTAGCCATTCTTCAGCTGTCTCTAGTGTTACAGTAATGGGGAAGTCCATCGGGTTCTGACCTAGCTTGCTGTGTAGTTTAGTACCTAAACCAACTGTTACATACCCTTCTGAGCATAAATAGGGTCGGCTTCTGAATCCCTCTTCACGCTTTAATATTGCTTCTATTCTCATAGCGTCTTTACTCCAATTTGTTATTTCTTTCCAAGGTAGGCTTTTGCTAACATTTGTATAATAGGTGAAAGAAGCTTGCGGTAACCCCACACTGACGCCAGCATCAGGCCGAGGGCTGCTTGATACCACTGTGGCATCCCTTCCAATGCTTGAAAACCAGCCTTGATATGTGGCAATGCCGGTGGCCAGAATGCAAATATTGCTGGTGATAAGAATACATAGAATGATATATCGTCCATTAGACCAGCATTTGCTCGTGCTTCTGTATCTGCTTGAATCTCTGATAGCTCACCTCGCTCAATTGAATCTATCTTTGCCTTTGTCACAGCAGCTCTTACAGCTTGCTTGCCTTTTATCACAGTAGTGATAGGACTAACCAATGATGATAGAAATGGTAATACTAGTGATAACATGTTAATTCCTTATGGGTTGTAGTCCTCCCTAAGATTTAATGGCATGCATGTCTCTTGCGCTCGTCTTAGTTCAGACTCGATGTTGTCTATATAGATCAGTGCTTCTTCAAGCTTGCCTACTATATAATCTTCGTAGGCATAGCTCTCTTCCAGCAGTGATGTAAGTACTTTTATACTATCTCGGTCCATTACAATACACTCCTCTCAAATTACTAAAACACAATCTCTTCTTCTGGTGATGTATACTCAATTGGTTCTAATTCAGCAACAGGCTCAGCTTTAGGACTGCCCGCATCACAGTAGCTTAGGAAGGCTGTGATTACATTGATCTTGCCTACAGCGTTCTTGCTATAAGCATCTAATCCCAAATACTCACAGTACTGCTTGGCTAACTTTAGGTTCTCAGCGCCGTTATTGTGTACAGCTAGTGCAACTTGAGCATCTGCTTGTGTAGGGAAAAGTGCTGGCTCACCGTTGATTTGAACTGCGTACTGTCCGAATACTTCAATTACTTCATTTGTCATAATAGTTTCTCTATTTGTTTACATTTATGTTTACATTACTTACTTGTTTGTCAACAGTGTTAGTGCCTACACTCCCAACAGGGCATGCAGGACTAGGTTACAGCTCTTCAGCTATCCTTGTCGGGGAATGCTTTCTTGAACAAATCTTACTAGTAAATACCCTATTAAAGTCAACACTACTATTACTGTAATTGAGGACCACACAACCTTTTGCAACACTTTTACTATAAATTCATCCATAAGTCACCTAGATTAATCCCAAAGGGGTTTTTCAAATGTTGTTATTACCCATCCAGCTCACCTTCAATGGTTACATTGTCAGTTGCTCTGGTAATTGCAGTGTAAGCTAACCTAGCAGCTTGTTCCTTGTCACGGCAGCTGTTAATGTCATACAAATCTACTAACACATGTTTGAGTGTAGTTCCCTGTGACTTGTTAACTGTCATTGCGTAGGTAAACCTGATATCTGCACAGGCTTCTTTTAGTGCGAAGAAGGATCTCCATTCTTGCTTAGCTGCTAACCTAAACTGCTCGGCCTCACCCTGATCTTTGGTGGCTGTGGCAGTTTGGGCATACTCTTTGGCAATGTTGGCTATCATCTTTAGTCGGTCAGTTAGCTTTTGAGGGCTTTCAGGAACAAAGACACGTTCTGGCAGTGTCTTACCTAGCTCATCTATGAACAGCACGTAAGCTCCCTTTAGGCCGTGAGTCTCTGTAGGTTCGACCTCTTTTACAGTAACCTTCTGGTTGTTCTTGAGTAGTACATTGTCCCCCAGCATGTTAGACACACCTGCATTGGCTACCATCTCCTCGCCTACTAACGGGGTTGAGGTGGATAGTCCGAGCACTTTCTTTCTGATTTTTCTGTTGAGGTTGAGGCATCTTTTGTTTGTGAATGCCAGCACTTTGACCTGCTTGCTTGTGCCATCCTTGATCGCTGATTTAAACGCTTTGATTGCATTCTCTTCGATATCATCTGACACTATTACCCCTTTTCTTGATCCCGGACTGAGTACTGTGCGTAGCTTAGGCTGCCTGAAACCATCAACAGTCTTGCGGTAAGCCATGGACAGTGCGTAGATGGCATCGCCAGTGTTTACACGCTTAGGAATTGTGAGTTCTAGGTACGTACCAGTAGATCTGTAAGCTGGTATGCACATCTCCTCACCTTCTTTAATTACAGGGAAGCATTGCTTGTTATCACCTATGTACAGGATTCTTGCATTAGCTTCACTAGCTTCTTGCTCAAGTAACCTGCACTCTTCGTGACCCATTAATCCTGCTTCGTCTACTATCACAACCATGCCATTGTTTAGCTTAGGCTTAGCAGACTTGTCTCGCATCTTTGGTGTACTTACGTACTCTTCTCCAGTTTCCTTATTAATCTGTGGAACCCAGCCCATCAGAGCGTGTAAGGTAGTGACAGGTCTGCCAATGAAGCCTTCGAGAACTTCAACTGCTGAGTGAGTCATGGAAGTTATGATTGGGTTGTAGTTAGATTGCCTGATTATTACCTCATCTATTAGAAACTTGGCAGAGTAAGACTTGCCAAACCCTGCACTAGCCCACAGACCTGCTGAAAGTTCTGGCTTACCGTTGAGCCAAGCCTCAAATTGTTCAGCTACGAGTACCTGATCAGGGTACAAGCCTTGTGCGTTTGTTGTACCCATGTTAACTCCTAATCTTCTATTACCTTAGTTATACATATCTGCCTAACACCGTTAGTAAACACTGTGTGTCTATCGTAAGTGATCTCACCTACTGCTGTGACAAATACGTACTCTTGAACCTCGAAGAAACCGTTGCGTCCGTCGAAGAAGAACCTTACATCAATCTCGTTAATTCCCATTAATCACCCCTTAAATGTGCAACACAGTAGCAAACAATGTATATTGATGCAATCACTGCTACGTGCTCTAAAGTTATTGCTGACATTATACTATCTTTCATTAGAATCTCCACTTACATTTAAGTTCTTGTTTACTTACTTTTACACGTATCTTGCACTCTTCAGCCACTCTTAGGTCTATCTTTGGCTTGCTATTGCTGTTTCCGGGAGTAAGTTCTATGAATGAACACCCTGTTGCTAGTGACAGTACTAGTACTACCACTGCAACGTTCAATGTCCCATGCCTAAGTTGTGCCTAAGCCATACTTTGTTCTTTCTTGCACATTTTCTAAAGTCTATTCCATGTGGTTTTATCTTTTCGATTGTGCCATCTCTTTCACGTGCTACTTTGTAAGCTTTAATGTGGCAAATCTCGTGAAGTATTGTGTTCTGTACTCTTGTCCACTGAGATCCACGCAGGTTTCTTTTGTCTGCTAGCCTATCCTTGTCTATCCATACCTTGCATCGAAGTCCATGCTCCTTTGATGCTGCACAGTGTGTTGCTCCATGTACACCGCTTGTTAGGTCAGCTACAACTATCTGAGGGTTAATATCTGCCACCCCTACATTCATAACAGCTGCTATGATAAACTCTTTAAGTCCTATCATTTTTACATCTCCATTTTGTTTGCGGTGTCGTAGATAGCTTCGTTAATATCTGCCACCATTGCGAAATACACTATTGTACTGTGCAATCCTCCAAGCCCATGCTCAGATACTATGGAACCTAAGTCCTCGTTGCTGTAGATGTCCTGATAGGCTTCTGGATTGGCAGTGTGCTGAAGTACTGACAAGTTATACGAGTAGTATATTACCCACATATGGCCATCTACGACCTCGTTTACCCGCTCATAAACAAACTCATCTTGTTCGTCCCTATCTTCTGGGTGCGCTTCCAGTGCCAGTTTGTAGACATCCTCTGCGATTAGTCTTACCTCGTTATGATATTCGGTATAGTTCATGCTGTTCTCCAATAAAGTGAGTTGCCAGTCTTCAGGTGCAGAACATGTCTGGCTTAGTAGGGGCTAACAACTCAAAACGGTACGCGAAATCCTACGGACTTCACAATCTGCTAGCATATAACCTATCTTCGCCAGCCCATAACAGAGCTTCAAGTGGCTCAACACCAATTGCTCTGTAATACTTATACTTTTGCAGAACCATAGTCATTTCCTGAATATTGAATTGCAAGCTATCTGCACTGTCTTGATTCCTACTATAATTGACATAGCCACACAGAACGAGACAGCGAACAGTATAGCTAAAGGTAGTATTAATATATACATAATCACTCCTAAGAACCAAAAAAGCCCTATCCAATTAAGGACAGGGCTGTTCACTAGAATGGTACTTGGTCAGTACCGCGCATAGAGTCTACAACTGACTCACCCATAGCACAGGCAATAATATCAACATTGCGGATATCAGCCAACCATGCAGTGTATTCAGGGTGAGTCTCAACTACAGTAGCATCATACTCACCACCAATAGCTTTCTCACCAAAGAATGCAGCACTGACAATAGAGCCAATAGCAGCAGCAACGTCAACAGACTTGAAGTTACCAAAGTTATGCCAGCCAGCTTCTTTACCCAGTGCAGGCTTGTTGAAGTTGATAGCAACACGGTAAGGCACTGCAACATCAAAGCGGTTAGGCTGAACATTGTAACCACGGTTGTCACGCTTGATAGCTTCACGACACTGCTCTACTTGGACAGGAGTCATCTCAGTACGAGTAACAGCAGGAGTAGCAGAAGCGATTGAACGAAGGTTAGACATTTTGTTTAATAAGGACATAGTATTTCTCTCTATAGTTATAAAGTGCCATTCTTGACACAGGTTTAGTTTTGAATAAGTGCTCGGATCACACGAGCTACACCAATTAATCTTAAAGTGCGATGGCTAGCACTTGCCACAACTGTGACAGCATACACAACCAAGTGCATGTCTAACAGGTCAAGGTATGACCACTTTACTACAGATATACATAGCCAGAGGATAAAGACTGACTAGTACTGACAGATATCACCTGATCTATACAGGCTGTCATATTTAAGGAGAAGATCTATTGGGAGTAGCAGTATATAGCAATATTGCCAGTAAGTGCCAGAACTTTAGCAGTACATGCCAGAACCTTGACAGTACATGCCAGAGCTTTGACGCCTGACAACCCCAGATCATCCCCATTACCTCACACATCTTACCATAACATGCCAGACCTAAGCCTAACATGACATGCCATTGACACTAACTTACCACTGACTCACACAAACGTGCAATGCTCTACACACCTTGCCAGCGCTGAACCTTGCTAACTACCTTGACAGAGCTGTAGCTTGTACTCACTACTAACAAGCTAGGTCATATCTTGCCCCATCATGCTAGACCTACTAGTCTACCTAGATGAAAGCTATTAAGGTTGTTCATGCCACCATATCAGCACGTTGTTTTGTACTCTCATATCTATCCTAGATGAAAGTCATTAAGGTTGTATCTCGTCATCACATCACTAACATACCTATCCTAGATGAAAGCTATTAAGGTTTGGATACGTTGTGGGTGTTGCCCGTCGAACGTAGTGAGTTGTACTTTACCCTTAATGAACTTGAACTACCCAGACTCACCGGAACGCATCAGACTTCTCCCGTTCTAGCTATTATGACTAGCCTGTCAAGATACTGACAGCTTACTTATAATAACTACTTAGCGAAGTAGTAGCTAACACCAAGCTGGTCTACGATGTCAGTGAACTTAACACCCTTGATCTTAGACAGCTTACGTACTTGCACGTCACCAACTGTGAACTGTGATACTGTACGCTTGTTAGACTCAGCTACTGGCACTTCCTCAGTCTGGCTGAAGTCTACATCCTGCTGCTTGATGATCATCTGATCAACATTCTTATTGATGCCATCGAAGTACATACCTAAGATGTCAGTGCCTTTAACAAGATCGGGGGTGATCTTATTACGTGATGCACCGAACAGCTGAGTGTATGCAAGCTTGATAGCTTCTTTAAGCAATGGCATCTCAGTAACATTGACTCGGAAACAGTCATGTACAGCTATGACATGCTGAGCACCTAACTCATTTAAGTTGACTATGATCAGTCTAGCCAGCTGTGCATCAGTTGCTTGAATCATGTTAACGAAGCCATTGCGAGCGAATGTATCACTGTCAACAACGTGTGAGTTAAGCTTGACGTTGATGAACTTGAGGTGACCAACTTGTGCATCAGTCTCTTCTACACCATACTCCATAGCTTGATCAAGAGCATTGAACTTGACTTTGTAGTTCATAGCAACCTCGAAGCCATCAGGCATGAAGTGCTTGACCTTGCCAGATACTTTACCCATGTATCCCTTCATGTTATCACGCAGAGTATTCATCTTCTTGCCAAAGCTAGAGCATACTACCTTGTGGAACTTCTTAGCTACATCATCCTCAATAGCATCTCCAGGATTAGACAAGTTAAGCATTGAGGCCAAGTTCTTATTCATGTCAGCATTGTACTGAGTGAATGCTCCCCAACCTTGACCATAGAAGATAGCCATGAATGCTGTCTTGATGTCAGCTCTGGTAAGACCTGAGAACTCACGATGCTTGTCAAGCTCAACGATAGCTAGCTCGTATGCATCCTTGTTGTTGTCCTCACCTGTCAAGTTGAACCCAGTTGCTACAGCCATGTTAGTATCACCAACCATAAGTGCAGCTAGCTGTGGTCCTGAACACTTAGCATCAAGTCCAACAGCCATGCCAATGTAAGGCATGTTACCACGAGCCAAGTCAACCCAGATCATGGCTGCCTTAACGAATGACCAAGGCTTCTTAACCTCTGATTTCTCACCAGCTAAGTCAGACTGCATAACAGCTATGATGAAGTCAACAGGGTTAGCTGCTGCTGCTTTGATCAAGCCAACTATCTGCTTGTTGTTGTCAGCTGTGTCAGAGATTGATATCATGTCAAGCATCTCAGCCTTGATAGCTTCTTTGATCTCAGGGATCTGAGCTTCAGTGTAATGTACACCAGCTAAGTTCATGAGTGCGCGTGAACGATCAGATGACTGACCATTTGGCCCATGACATGCAGCTTGGTACAAACGACCACGACGATCACCATGGAACTCACTAACTGACACACGATCACCTAACTTAGCACAGCCATCTAGCACGTATGAGTCATCATTGACTAGCATGTTAAGCTCAACACTGTTGATGTACTTAGCCTTGCCAATTACTTGGTGAGCTATGTCCATCATCATAGTGTCAACTGTGAACTCAGTAGACTCAAGAACATGTACTGCTTTCTCGAAGTATGCACTCTGCTTGACAGGTGAGTAGTTCTTACGTCTGTCAATGCTGCCAGGTGCTACAGGAGCGTATGAAGTCTTCTGAAGTGACAGTATCTCACCCAGCTTGTCACCCAACTCACCAGCCTCAGTGACTAGGTCAGCAATGACTAGTGCAGACATGAAGTCAGCATCACGGTCAAGTACATCAGCGTGTGCAACAGGCTTGCCATCCTGCATAATAGTCAGGTCAAGTGACTGGAATGAGCTGTTGAGTAGGATCATGAAGTGCTCCATGTCATCAACACTCTCCAAGTTCTCGGTGAATGCTGTAGCTACTAGCAAGCACTGCTGTACACTAAGGTCTAGGTCAGTGTTGATGTACAGGTCAGATGCAATACGTGATGCTACTGCTTGCTCGTTGTAGCTGATAGAGTTGATAGTCTGCATGATTTCATTGATTGTCATAGTAGTATTCTCTTTAGTTAAGTTCAAACGTGCGAATTCAATTACTAGTGCTTGTTCTACAGTTAAGTTGCTCATAGTGTTACTCTCTTTAGTTAAGTTAGTGTTACTCTCTACAGTTAAGCTAGTACTGATCATATAGCATACACCTCTTCTGAGTTGATAGCCAGCTGGTCTGCACTGTGCTGGGTAAGTACTACCTCAACACCACATACCAAGCACTGCTCGTATGTCCTAATCCCCTCAATGTAACTTTGATCAATTGGACGAACTATTGAACTAAGCTTGTCAAACTCTACAACTGAGATAACGTAACAAATGACATCTCTGCCGTATTGCTTAGCTGTATCATACTCAGTTGACAAGTAAAAGCCTAAGCCATTGATTGACTTGCTTGCCTTCGGATAGTCCATAACGCTGAGTAAGTTGCTTGCATTTGTGCCATGGTAAAGTTTGATTGTTCTCATGTCATACTCCATTTAGCTTAGTTTAGTTTGTATATATGTACACGTAAATACGTTTAGAAGAAGAGACTCCTTTACATATATATACACACGGCACTGCGAGGAGATGTCAATATCTCAAATATATATAAAATTTTTTATTATTTTGCCTTACTCAGTGGCCAGATTGCACCATTTTGGGTCAAATCCGAACCAGCTACTTGCCTTTAGGGTAGTGTTCTTGTACATATTTTGATCATTCTGTTGAGTCTATATCACTTATTTTAGCCCTCTAAACCCTCTAAAAAGCTAAAATAAGTGCTCAATCCGGCTAAGAATTGAGCAAGTTTACTAAGGTCCTACATCTCCTCCAGTGTCAAGGGAGGATGCCCTTACAAGAGCTGTGTCAGTAGACAGTACAGTTGTGGTCCCAACTTTGCGTATAGAAAAGTCATAAGTTATACTTGCAACAACTTCTGGATTGCAAGTTACTGTAGGATAGCTTGCCGAACTAAGGCTTTGCCAGACTGTGCTGAATCCTGAGTAGGAGCCATTTGAGCCTGTGTTGTCTATCAAGCTGCTGTACTTTATCTCGTAGTCATCTCCTATGTTAACAGATGCTGGATCAATCCAGTCTAGTTGTGCATAGTCTGATGCTCCAGAGAATACTGGTGAAGACCATACTTTGCCATCTTCATCAAACCTTAAATAGGCACTTGTAGAGCCTCCTGCAAGATTCTCAGTAGAGCTAGTGTAGTCATTGCCACCAACGATTGCACTAGACTTGCCATACTGGTCAGACATAGATATAGCACCAGTTGGTATGCCAGCTAGCCCCCTAAAGTCTGCATCATTGAAAGTACCACTAGCAGTGGCTGCCTTGTCTAGCTCCACATTGACCATGCTAAAGCTAATTGGCCCAGTAGTTGGAAGTGTCATTTGACACCTCCTTCTAGAGCCTCAACCTTGGCTGTCAATTCCTTGATAGCTTCAACGAGTAATCCTACTGTGTTGCCATAAGCTACGGACAAGTGTTCCTGACCTTCGTGCACCATGACAGCTTCAGGTAATACCTTCTGCAAGTCTTGAGCAATTAGACCAGTACGTTCTTCTTCGGTAGCTATGTCAGTGAATGTAACTCCTCTTAGCTGAGATACTTTACTAAGTGCATCAGGTATTAGCTCGATGTCCTTCTTAAGTCTCTCATCAGAGTAAGCAGTTATGTTGCCAGATGCTATAATAGCACCAGTGACACTTAAACCACTAGTAGTTACTGCTAGCTTCTGAGATCCACCAAAGTAGAGAGTAGTTGTCGCAAGTATAGCTGCCTGTACTTCAGCTTGAGTCTGATACTTAGAGCCTTCTAAGCCAGCAGGACTAACATACTTTAGCTCGTCAGTACCTGTATCTATCTCTGCTGTTGTTGCCAGTCCGTAAGTTCCCGGACCAGTTATTTGCCAGAAGCCTGTGCCACTACCAGTATTCTTGTAGGTGTAAGTTACACCCAAATAAGAGTAAGTAGTGCCGCCCACTGGACTGTTTGGAAAGTTAATAGCCATGCTATCTCCTGTGTTAGTTAAACTACTATGTAAGCTAGCCTGTCTTTAAACATTGTTATTCCTTATGCCACCCTGACGTTATTACCCTCAAGGACTGATGTAAAGTTACCTGCTGTTGTAGAACCAGAGAAGTTAGCTGTTGCTGACCCTGTGGTCTTAACAAGATTCCTACCGCTTGTGTGTACCTCAAGATCACCCGCTCCAAGTCTCCACACAAAAGCGGACGTATTTGCGTTACTAATAGCTGTTTGTACATTTTCTATGTTAATGTAGCACTCAACACCTGTAACAACTGTGCTTAAAGAGCAAGTAACAAAGTAGGTTAAAGAGTCTGATCCTGTAATCTCTACATTGGCTATAGACACAGACATGGGATCTTGCTCATACACTGAAACAGCACAAAAGCGAGTCAGGTTACCTGAACCACTTACTGAAACATTGGCGTTATTAACTCTTCCACCGTGAGCGTACTTACCTGCCTGTCGTGTACCGTTAAACTGTACAACCTGTGTAGGTACAGAACTAAGATACCGATACTCTGTATTTGTAGCGATACCACCGCCTACTTGAAAGTCAATATCTGGGTAACCGCGATCACCTACAATCTCCGGTACTTCTACAGAATTGCGCGAGAACTTAACCCCGTCAATGACACCGTGTTCCATCTGTGACTTAATGCTTCTACCACCGCAATTGTTAATGGCACCACCACTAATAAGGAAGCTCCCTTCAAATAACTTTGGATCCCCTACTATATCTTCCTCGGTGAAGATTCGGATGCCATCTTGGTCAGCTTGGTATGTAGCATCTTCTGAATACACTCCATCAATATGTACTCGTGTAATGTTTACTCGCTGCGGCGCAAGACCTATTCCAGCTGACGATACGGTAATACCAGAAACACCTTGCGAACCAAATACCCCTGCCCCTGTTGCCATAGTGACGTTACGTATATCTACATCAATTAACGCCACTTTATCCCAAGCACCCCTAACCCAAATACCATCTCCTCCTGAAAAGGTTGTGGAGGCTCTGAAGCAATCTCTTACATAGAGTTGGCTGATATTTACATCGGCAAAGGAAGTGTTGTTGTAGATGTATACACCAGTAAATGCTTTCCTGTCACAATCAATTGTTAGCTTACCTTGGATGTTTACATCAAAGCCAGCACCCGTTACATCTACAGCCCGCCGTATTGATGCGCCTGAGTCTACTGTTATGGTTGCCCCATCTGCTACCCAGTGCAAGTCTGCTGTTAGCGTGACTGCAATGGAATCCGTGATACGGTAGTTGTTTGCTACACCGCCAAAGTACAGTGCTTTACCTACAGCACAAGCAGCTAGAAGGGAAGGTAGGTCATCTGCTGTTCCATCACCTTTAGCACCGTACTGTTTAACGTCTGCCAAAGATCCCTCCTGTAATAAAGCGACTGTACTGCCCGCTAACGCATGGTCTCCATATCCGTCTACAGCTTGAGTAGCTGCCACTATGTAATCTGCTGCACCTCCGTCACCGGAAGCGTAGTACCCTTTAGTGGATACTAGCTGCCCTGCGGTAAGTGTAGCAAGTTTTAATTGTGCTACTGTTTCAAATAACATTTTTGATTCCTTTATGACATGTTGTTTGCGGCTACGTTACCTGTGCCTGCGCCTAACGAGAAACCGCCAGTACCTCTAGCTGTGTTGGAAGTAACAAGGATGTAGTGAACATCGTTGGAAATCTGAAGCCCTCTCTCTGTGGTAGATGCGCCTACAGGAGCAAACGTATTACCGCTGACTACCCCTCCGGTATCCAGCCCGACTGTAGTTGAATCTATGTACATAATAATGCCCGCAGAGTCAGATCGGATTGTGTTGCCCGTAAAAGAGTACTTAGCGCAATCCCCACGAAGTTCCGCACCCCTTCGAGTACCTAAAGGAATGTACAGATTATTGCCTGTTACAGAGAGCCCTGTGCAATCGAGAAAGTACATAGCAGCCAAGCTACCGGATGGTGCTGTGATCTGATTACCAGAAACTACAATAGATTCTGAGCGCCGAATGTCTGTCCCCTGCCCTACACAACCTGAGATACTATTATCTGAGACTGTGCCACCAATAACGTCTGACACCTCTATACCTTGCAGCAGGGAATCTTCTATCGTGTTACCCGTAATTACAACATTGCGGCAATGGCCGCTTACTGTATTTTTCAAGAAGCTTATACCCTCCTCTGCACTATTCCTGATGACGTTGTTACTTACTACAACAGCGGTCGCTTTAGCTACAGTACCTCTGCTTCCCTGATACACAGCTATTCCCTTACCGCCGCATCCCTCAACTGTGTTACCGGAAATGATTATCTGTCCGTCATAGTCTGACTCGTTATGGTAGGCAATACCATTATCAAGAGAATCGTAAACGGCATTGTTGATAACAGAACCTGATCGGCACTCAAAGTTAATGCCTTGTCCTGAAGAGCCGTAGCAAGTGTTGTTAAGGATATGTATATCTTCGGCAGCACTATGGGTGTCAATAGCATCTCCCCCTCCCATTGAACCACCTAAAGCGTAAGAAGAGTTTGTAATAGTGTTGCCATCAAAAATACAACGACGAGGAATACCCGGATAACCTGAAAGGTTGTTAGTAGACCAACTGTGCCGTACATAGTTAAACGTACTGTTCTCGCAACGAGTGTCCTGCGTGGCATCTGCAACAGAGAACCCATACCCCGTAGTGTTTGGCTGTACTGAGCTTTCAAACAAACTGCTAGTACACTTACTGTTAATACAGCTGACTAGTTGAATACCTGCTCTTGTTAGATCTAAGAAGCTGCATCCATCTACAAGTACGTTGTTTGAGTAGAATGACTTTAGTCCTACAAGATCGTTTGAGTCTACTTGGCTTCCAGTAATAGTGACGTTACGTAGTGTTATGTTCTCTACAAAAGACACCTTATTAAGTATTGCTGTATCCCCTGTGGCGTAAGATCCCATTAAGGGGCCACGAAATGTGACCGTACCAGCTACTGCACTTTGGACTTGAATAATCTCCCCAACAGCTTGGCTAGTAGAGGATGCGTCATAGACTGCTGTAGAGCTAACAAGTATCCAATCATTCTCGGCCAATGAGGAGCTGTTGGCTACAGTCAAGGTAGCTGCTCCTGCAACAACTGAACCTGTCAATGCTAGTGAGCTTGCTAACGTCCCTACCGAAGTAATACAAGGTGTTGAGGTAGTCCCAGCACTGTAATCAAATAAACAATCCTGTAGGGTTGTGTCAGAAGACATTGTGAGTGTAGTGTTGATCTTATATGTCTGACCACCTCCCACTAAGATAGGATTACCTGAATCAAGAGCAGCTTGTGCAGCCACTGAATCATCTGTAGACCCATTCCCGACAGCCCCGTACTTACGAATATCTACGCTACCTTTAGCCTGTAATAAAGCTACAGTCCCGCCAGCTAACGCATGATCTCCATATCCGTCTACAGCTTGAGTAGCTGCCACTAGGTAGTTTGCCCCACCACCATCACCAGCTACGTAGTAACCTTTGGTGCTGGTGATCTGACCAATGTTAAGTTTAGAAAGTTTTAATTGTCCTACTGTTTCAAATATCATTTAGCTACCCATCCTGTATTACTGGTGCCAGATTCTTTAATATATAAAGTAGTACCTGCTCCACCAGATGTGTCCGTGTACATACTCCCTACGGGTGCTGTCTTTGAACCCTCCGGTGTACCTGCACCTGAAGTCCACAAAGATGTACCAACTCCGGGTCTAAGTGTCTCAACAAAAGCTGAAGACCATCGGCTTGTTGTCCACCCTAAAGGGTAAGTGTTATCCGCACCGGGTATAAACCTTCCGCTGTTGCTAATTCTCGCCTTTTCTGTATCAGGTGTGCCTGCACTGCCCGTGTGAAATGCTAAGGCTGTATTGCCGCTTGATCCTTCAGCCACAAAACGAATTGAGCTGTATACTGCGCCTGTGCTGTTGTCGTTCTGCTTTGAAGATATCTTTGCTATTGTTTCATTAGATGAAAGAACAGTGTCTGTGTTGTCAAGCAATATCTCTCTATTACCTTCTGTCGTATCTACGACTAACGATCCAGTTGGATCATAGAACGAAAGGAAGTCACCACCGTCTTGGTTAAAGTTGTTGCCTAACTTTACGTCTGTGGAGTTAGTGAAGAGGGACCAAGCCGTTGCGCCGACATCTACAATATTGGACACAACCCTGACAC
>Ga0208814_1000115_pt1 | contig 59043 bp, 57 predicted proteins | sample MalvirAntarct_55_FD_184253 | JGI IMG/M metagenome (GOLD analysis project Ga0208814, IMG submission 184253) | Marine viral communities from the Global Malaspina Expedition - Malaspina viral metaG Antarct_55 (SPAdes) (version 2) | ecosystem: Environmental > Aquatic > Marine > Oceanic | place... | reverse complement strand
GCATCAGCAATGGGCTGGTTTTTGTGCAGGCTCCCTCGCTGCTGCTGGAATGGCTGGCGCGTCATCGCCGCGTCTCCTCCAGTGGCCTGGTCTATCTTGGCGCCTGCGTTGGGCTGATCGTGTCCAGTCTGATGGTCAGCTTAAGCAACGGTGTGCTTGAGGGTGCTGATCGTTGGTGGCCTGCGGCGATTCTGTCTATCCCGCTCTCGTGGTGGGGCTGGCGCAAACTGGCGAGCCTCGACCTGCCTCCCGAAGAACCCCAAAGCACTACCACAAAGCCCCGGAGTGCGCGCCTGCTGGACCGCGCCAGTACGCCGCTGTTTCTCTCGTATGCGGGCGCCGGCATGGGCTATATCTTGCCAATGACCTTTTTGCCGATGGTCGCGCGGTTGCAGGTCGAACCGGGAGACATGCTGGTGGAGAGCAGCTGGTTGGTGGTCGCACTGGCTACCCTGCCCTCACCCTGGCTCTGGAATCGCCTCGGCGCTCTGCTCGGCGATACGCTGGCACTGCGCTTCAGTTATGTCACGCAACTGGTCGGTGTGCTGGCTGCGCTGTTGCTGCCCGGCGCACCGGGGATCCTGATATGTGCCGTCCTGGTCGGCGGCACCTTTCTTGGCACCGTGTTACTGACCCAGCGCCTGGCACGCGCCCTTCATCCGCACCAGGGGCCGCGACTGTCAGCAGCGCTGATTGCACTCTACAGCCTGACGCAACTGGCCGGCCCCTGGCTTACTGGCGTCTGGCTAAGCATGGGCGGTTCCCTGCACAGCGCCTTCTGGCTCGGCGCCGGCGCGCTGCTATGGGGGCTGGTGTGGATGCTGCTGGTGCCACGTCGGGCCTGAAAGCTGTGGGACAATACGAACTTTTACAGCCAGCGGCAGCCGACCATGACATCCAGACCCGCGACACCGCCACCGCGCAAGGCCAAGCCAGCGGTCGAGAAGGCCGTGCTGCACCCTCGTAACCGCCATACCGGGCGCTATGACTTTCCGGCGCTGATAGCGGGCAGCCCCGAGTTGGCGAGGTTCGTCATTCTCAATCCCTACGGCAAGCAAAGCATCGATTTTGCCGATCCGGAGGCAGTCCGCGTCTTCAATCGCGCACTGCTCAAACAGTTGTACGGAATCGTGCACTGGGATATACCGCCGGGTTACCTGTGCCCGCCGATTCCAGGCCGGGCCGACTATCTGCACGGTCTGGCCGACTTGCTGGCGGGCGAAAACGCTGGTGAGATTCCGCGCGGCGCAAGCATTCACGCACTGGACATCGGCACCGGCGCCAACTGCATTTACCCGTTGATCGGTCTGCGCGAATACGGCTGGCGTTTTACCGGGTCGGATATCGATGCAACGGCGCTGGCGTCGGCCCGTACCATCGTCACCGCGAACAAGCTCGGCAAGAGCATTGAATTGCGCGCGCAGCAGCACCCTCGCCACGTATTTGAGAATCTGCTGCAGGCCGAGGATCGCTTCGACGTCACACTCTGCAATCCACCCTTCCATGCCTCGCAAGCAGAAGCCAGCAGTGGCAGCCAGCGAAAGTGGCGCAACCTTGGCAAGCTGGACCCCAAGCGCAAACTGCCCGCGCTTAACTTCGGCGGTCAGGCAGCGGAACTCTGGTGTGAAGGTGGGGAGGCAGCATTTGTTGCGCTGCTGGCGGAAGAAAGTCGTGGCGTGAGCCAACAAGTCTGCTGGTTCAGCACGCTGGTTTCGAAAGCGAGCAACGTGGAGCCTCTACAGGCTCGGCTCAAGAAGCTTGGCGCCCAACAAGTACGCGTATGCGAAATGTCCCAGGGGCAAAAGCGCAGCCGCTTCGTGGCCTGGACCTACCTCGATAATGAACAGCGCGCGAAGTGGCGGAGTGATCACTGGTGAGTCGCCAGTTGGGCTGATCGCTTTCCGAATGATCAGCTGAGCAACTTACTTCAGACGGCAATATCCCAGCGCTGGCGATCTTTAAGGGCCAGCGTCTGGATATACCTCGGCTCCCCGTTGATTTCTTCCAGCTCGGTCATCCCGGCGAGTTCGCCGACGACGCGATAGCGCTTGCCGACGCGTTTGTCCTGCAGCGGATAGAGCTGGGCAATCTGTTGGGCGAGTTCGGTAAGAGTGGACATGGTTCGGTAGCTCCAGATAACTGCATGCCGCAGCTTTTTACAGGCCTTAGGTTACGATTCAACGACAACCTTCCTTCGTCTCGCCTGTTGGAGCCATCCGTTGCGCAATTGATTCCCTAACAGAAGCAAAAACTACCCGAACGATTGATCAACAGATCCCTACTCCCAGCTGCAACAGTGCCAGGCCACCCTGCTGCCAGCCCCACCAGGCCGCGACCAAAAGCAGCGAAGCCAACATGGCGCCGCCTGCCCATAACCAGCCGCGGCGCATCAGGTCATACCTGCCGCCAAGCGTACACGCTCGACCGGCTGCTCACGAATCGGCCAGTTGAGTGCTGCAGCCATCAGGCTCAGCGCGATGGAAATCTGCCAGACCAAGTCGTAACTGCCAGTCGTGTCATACACCCAGCCGCCCAGCCAGCCACCGAAGAACGAACCGATCTGGTGGAACAGAAATACGATGCCGCCCAACATCGACAAATTGCGCACGCCAAACAGCGTAGCGACCGTGCCGTTGGTCAAGGGCACGGTAGAGAGCCACAACAGCCCCATGGCGATGCCGAAGGCATAGGCGGTCCACAGCGTCAGCGGTGCAAAGAAAAACGCGCTGATTACCACGGCCCGAGCCAGATAAAGCGCCGTCAGCAATTTCGGCTTCGAATAACAACCGCCCAGCCAGCCCGCCGTGTAGGTGCCGATAATGTTGAACAGGCCAACCAGTGCCAGAACGGTCGTGCCGGCCATCGCAGGCAGCTGCTTGTCGACCAGATAGGCCGGCAAGTGAATACCGATGAACACCACCTGAAACCCGCAGACAAAGAAACCCAGCGCCAGCAGCCGGAAGCCGGAATGGCTGACCGCTTCACGCAGCGCCTCCATCAGCGTTTGCTGCGGGCCGGTCACCGGCGCTGCTGGTCCGCTGCGCAGCATCAGCGCCAGCGGCATGATCAGCACCACCAGCAAACCCAGCGCCAGCAAGGCCGACGACCAGCCCAACCAGCCAATCAAACCAAGCGTGCCAGGCAGCATGGCAAACTGCCCGAACGATCCCGCTGCGCTGGCAATCCCCATCGCCATGCTGCGTTTTTCGACCGGAACCGCGCGCCCGACTGCACCAAGGATCACGGAAAAGGAGGTTCCGGAAAGCCCCAGTCCGATCAGCAGGCCAGCGCTGAGTGACAACGAAACCGGCGAATCCGCGCCCGCCATCAGCAACAGGCCGACCGCGTAGAGCACACCACCGAGCAGCACTGCACGGGCCACACCAAAACGGTCCGCCAGCGCGCCGGTGACCGGCTGCGCCAGGCCCCAGATCAGATTCTGCAGGGCAATGGCAAAGGCAAAGGTTTCACGCCCCCAGCCGAATTCGGCGCTCATCGGTGGCAGAAAGAGGCCGAACCCATGCCGGATACCCAGGGAAAGAGCAAGGATCAAGGAGCCGCCCAGCAGGATCCAGGTACTGTTGCGCCAAATCGCATTCATCGCTGACACACTTTGCAAAAATCGAGGGGGATTCATCTTACTCGCAACCACCCCGTCATCCACCTCCCCTTTTTACTCAGTGAACGACGAGTGGCGGGTTTGCTCGGGTAAACTGCCGCCTGTCTGCCTTTCTCGACGCGAGTACCCCATGCCGATTCGCCACTGCATCGTTCACCTGATCGAAAAAAAGCCGGACGGCACGCCTGCCGTTCTCCATGCCCGCGACTCGGAGCTGGGCGATTCTCAGGCCATCGAGAACCTGCTGGCCGATCTCAATGAGAGCTACAACGCCAAGCAGGGCAAGGCCTGGGGCTTCTTCCATGAGGAATCCGGTGCCTACCCCTTCAGCGGCTGGCTCGCGCAGTACATGGAAGGCAATCAGGACTTCACCGCGTTCAGCCGCCAGGCGGTCGAGCATCTGCAGAAGCTGATGGAGGAGTCCAACCTGTCAACCGGCGGCCACGTGCTGTTCGCTCACTACCAGCAAGGTATGACCGATTACCTGGCCATCGCCCTGCTGCATCACAGCAATGGCGTGACCGTGACCGAGGCACTGGATGTGGCCGAAGCCAGACACCTCGACCTGGGGCAACTGCATCTGGCGACACGCATCAACATCTCCGAGTGGAAGAACAACAAGCAGTCCAGGCAGTACATCTCCTTCATCAAGGGCAAGAACGGCAAGAAGGTGTCCGAGTACTTCCGCGACTTCATCGGTTGCCAGGAAGGCGTCGACGGCCCGGGCGAAACGCGCACGCTACTCAAGGCCTTCAGCGATTACGTCGAGAGCGAAGACCTGCCCGACGAAAAGGCACGTGAAAAAACCAGCGCACTGGTGGGTTACGCCAGCAGTCAGGCCAAGATCGGCGAACCTATGTCACTGGAAGAATTGTCCGGCGTCATCGACGAGGAGCGGCCACGCGCCTTCTACGACCACATCCGCAACAAGGACTATGGCCTTTCGCCGGAGATTCCCGCTGACAAGCGCACCCTGAACCAGTTTCAGCGGTTCACCGGGCGTGCCGAGGGGCTGTCGATCAGCTTCGAATCACACCTGCTGGGCTCGAAAGTCGAGTACGACGAAGCCCGCGACATGTTGATTATCCGCAACCTGCCGACGCAGCTGACCGATCAACTCAAACGACGCAAGGGATAAGGCGCCGGGCAGCGACGCCTGTTCACGCCGGCGGCTTCTGAGGCTCTGGGCCAAGGCCCGCGCAAGGCACACTCGCTACGAAAATCTGCCTTCCCGCTGGAATGAAACGGCCATCTGCCAGTCAGATGGCTGCTTATCGCTGCCGCAACCCCCGCTCTATCCGTAACGGCTAAGGAATCACAATGGATTGGCTTCACCTGATTATTCTGTCCCTGGTGCAGGGCATTACCGAATTTCTCCCGATTTCCTCTTCCGCCCACCTGATCCTTCCTTCGCAAGTGCTTGGATGGCCCGACCAGGGCCAGGCATTCGACGTTGCGGTGCACGTCGGCACATTGCTCGCCGTATTGATCTGCTTCCGTCACGAAGTGATCGCGACCACCCGCGGCTGGCTGGCGCATGTGTTCCGTCGGCAGGTCAGCGCCGAAAGCCGTCTGGGTTGGGCGATTATCATTGGCACCCTGCCAGCCGGAATCATCGGCTTGCTGCTAGAAGACTATATCGAGCAGTACACCCGTTCGATGCTGTTCATTGCGGCAACGACCATCATTTTTGGCCTGCTGCTGTGGTACGCCGACGTCAAGGGCCGACGTGTCGCCGAAATGGACCAGCTGACCTGGAAAAGCGCACTGATCATCGGCTTTGCCCAGGCGCTGGCGCTGATTCCCGGTACATCGCGCTCGGGTATCACCATGACTGCGGCCCTGTTGCTCGGCTTCACCCGGCAGACTGCTGCACGCTTCTCCTTTCTGCTGTCGATACCGCTGATTCTCGCCGCCGGCGGCCTGAAAGCGGTCGAACTGGCTCAGTCAGGTGAAGCTGCGCCGTGGAATGACATTTTCATCGGTGCAGCGCTGTCGTTCATAGCCGCTTTCCTTTGCATCAAGCTGTTCCTCAAGGCGCTCGACGCGCTGGGCATGCTGCCTTTCGTGATCTATCGCCTGCTGCTGGGCGTGACACTGCTGTTCATCGCGCTCTGACGAGCGTCGATGGAGGCCCGCGCAACGCATGTGCGCGGGCCCGATACATCAACGCGCGTCGATGCGATAACCCATACGCGGGAAGTGCACATGCACGACGCCAGCACGCTCATCCTCACGTCGCAGAATCAACTCTTCCACGCCAGCGAAGACCAGCTCACCCTCGACAGGATCGGTGCCGTAGTCCACTGCGGAGATGGTCACGGCCTGGCCTGCTTCGAACCCGTTGGGTTCGGAGAATGGCTCATCCGGAAGATTGGCCGGCGTTGCCTCGCGGGCGATAGCGACGGCGTCCTCGGCTGACAACTCGGACAGCGAGCCATGCCCCACGGCCAGCACTTTACCCATCCAGGCTGCTACGTCCGGATAGGCGTCAATCAGCGGCGCCGTCACCGGTGTGCCCTTGAGGAACCAGAGGCAATGGGCGACGGAGAAATCAGCCACGCAGGGTGCGCTGCCAAGCAGAAACTCTCCGTCACCACGCGCCAGTTGCTGTTGCAGGCGCGCCATCAGGACCGGCCAATGGTTCTTCGCCTGCTCCAGTGGAACCCGAGCCGCCGAGCCGCTGCTGAACAATGCAGCGCGGTCCTTGCTGAACACCTCGATGAACGCCTTGGGCACTTGAGCGAAACGCATCGCCATCGACTCGGGCTGGAACACCAGGCTCACGGCATGCAGAAATAGCACCGAGTCAGCCCACTGGGCCAGCGTAGCCGCGACGAACTCCTGGCCTTCCGGAAACAGCGCAGGTGTAGCTTTCTCGGCTTCCAGACGACGTGCAATCAATGCGGTGTCGCAATAGATGTCAGCGCCAATCTGCAGCACCGGCGTCCGCCGATAGCCACCTGTCAGCGCGGTCAGATCCGGTTTTGGCATCACCGGAGGAATTTGCACCGAGCGCCAGGAAAGCTGCTTGAAACCCAGCATCAGTCGCGCTTTTTCGGCAAAAGGCGAGGTTGGATAGTGGTGCAGGATCACTTCGTGCATTGCAGGCTCCGCCAGTCGTTAGGTAGACCGGCAGCTTACTCGTGCCAACGGAGGCAGCCTACCCGTTCAGCTGATTGCCTGGACATTCACCGGATCGCTACCGGACTGAGCAGAGACCAGTGCCTCTTTGGCGGGTTTCTTCATTTGTTTGATGGCGCGCTCACGCCGAAGTGCATCGCCCTTGCTGCCAAGCCTTTCGACATAGACCAGCGCCACCGCGGGGCTGGAGTGAAAGAACCGCGCTCCTCGCCCACCCTGATGAGCCGCGAAGCGGCGCTGTGCGTCGTCACTTATCCCGCAATAGAGCGAGCCGTTGGCGGCGCGTACCAGATAGACGAACCAGGGTTTGATAGCAGCGGTGCTCATGCAGCAGGCTCTTGAAAAGACGGTTGGATTCTCCTGCGCCGAACCCGTCAGGACAAGGCCGCTCTAGCGAAACGAACACTCGCAAGCGCACCGCTTGTCGTCTCGACTTCATCGCGTTTAAACGCTGCAGCAATGTTCCGACACAGTTTGCGTATGCGTGCGACCAGCAGCCAAGCCGCTAGCTTCGAGAAGGGTCGCTTCGCTTAGCAAAGTCCGTCGATCCTGTCGAGATATGGTGGCGGTTCGCCTTTGCGTATACTGCGACGATGTTTGCCCACACTGCATTCCGCAAACGCTGCGCCTCCTGGTTGCTGGCGGCCGGACTCTTCCTGATGCTCAGCAGCTGCGCTGAACCGCCCAGCGCGCTTGAGCGAATAAAGGAGGAAGGTGTACTGCGCGTGATCACCCGCAACAGCCCGTCTACCTATTTCCAGGATCGCAACGGTGAAGCCGGTTTCGAGTATGAGCTGGTCAAGCGCTTTGCCAGCCATCTCGGCGTCAAATTGCAGATCGAAACCGCCGACAGCATCGAAGACATCTTCACCCGCCTGAACCGCCCTGGCGGCCCGACACTGGCCGCCGCCGGTCTGGTGGCCAGCGAAGGGCGCAAGGACCTGGCGCGCTTCACCCAACCCTACCTGGACGTCACCACTCAGGTGGTCTATCGCCGAGGGCAGCGTCGTCCGACCCAACCCGAAGACCTGGTTGGCAAACGTATTCTGGTGCTCAAGGGCAGCAGTCAGGCGGAAAAGCTCAAGGCTTTGCAGAGCGAACTCCCCGATCTGCGCTACGAAGAATCGGATGCCGTAGAAGTGGTCGACCTGCTGCGCATGGTTGATGAGGGCCAGGTGGACCTGACGCTGGTCGAGTCCAATGAACTGGCACTGAACCAGGTGTACTTCACCAATGCCCGAGCGGCATTCGATCTTGGCGAGCAAAGCAGCCTGGCTTGGATCGTTGGCAAGGGCGAAGACAACAGCGTGCTCGAAGCAGCCAACCATTTTCTCACCCAGGCGCAGGAGAACGGAACCCTGCAGCGCCTGCGTGAACGTTATTACGGTCACGTCGACGTGCTCGGCTACGTTGGCGCCTATGCCTTTGCCAAGCACCTGCAACAACGTCTGCCCCGCTATGAAAAAGTATTCCGCGAAACGGCCAAGGAGCATGGCGTTGACTGGCGTCTGCTCGCCGCCATCGGTTATCAGGAGTCTCACTGGCAGCCCGAAGCTACCTCGAAAACCGGCGTACGCGGCTTGATGATGCTAACGCTCAACACGGCCAAGGCCATGGGCGTAAACAATCGGCTCGACCCGGTTCAAAGCATCCAGGGCGGTGGCAAATACATCGCCCGGGTTCATGCCAATCTGCCTGACAGCATCAAGGAGCCGGACCGCACCTGGTTCGCGCTGGCGGCTTACAACGTCGGCGGCGGTCATCTGGAAGATGCGCGCAAACTGGCCGAAAGCGAAGGTCTGGACCCGAACAAGTGGCTGGACGTGAAGCAGATGCTGCCAAGGCTGGCGCAAAAACAGTGGTACACCAAGACGCGCTACGGCTACGCGCGCGGGGGCGAGCCTGTGCATTTCGTGGCCAACATCCGCCGCTACTACGACATCCTGACCTGGGTAACCCAGCCACAGATGGAAGGCCAGCAACTGGTCAACAACGAGATCCACGTTCCGGGCATCAACTCCACCGATCTCGGTGAGATTCTTCCGCCGCTCTGATCCTTGCGGCCCTGCCCCTCAGCCCCTTCCGATCGGTGCGAAGATGCCTGCGGTGTGCTCGGCCAAGACCTCAGCCGCCAACTCCACCTCCAACCCTCGCCGTCCGGCGCTGACATAGATGCTCGGTTGTGCTTGCGCTGAAACGTCGATGAAGGTACGTAGCCGCTTCTTCTGGCCCAGCGGGCTGATACCACCCACCAGATAGCCGGTCGCACGTTGCGCTGCCATAGGATCGGCCATGTCGACCTTCTTGACCTTGGCGGCCTGCGCCAGCGCCTTGAGATCAAGCGAGCCGGCAACCGGCACGACAGCGACAAGAAGCTCGTTCTTTTCGCTGCACACGAGCAGCGTCTTGAACACTCTCGCCGCCTCGAGACCGAGCTTCTCCGCGGCCTCGAGGCCGTAGGATGCCGATTTCGGGTCATGTTCGTAACTGTGGATGCGGTGCTCGGCCTTGGCCTTTTTCAGCAGATCGATAGCGGGCGTCATGGCAAAAGGATTCGTCGAGGAAAGGCCACTACATTAGCCAAAACCCAACGGCCCGCACAGCGTGCGGGCCGAAGCTACTGCAGCACTGACCGGCCGTTAGGCCGGTCCGGCCTACCCTCAAACCAGCGGTCAGGCCACCTTGGCCCGGTTCGCGGTCCGCAACTGGCGAGCCGCCGCGACCATGTTGACCAGCGCCGCTTCGGTTTCCGCCCACCCGCGGGTTTTCAGGCCGCAGTCGGGATTGACCCAGAGCCGCTCTGCCGGGATTCGCTCGCTGGCCTTCTGCAGCAGTTGCACCATCTCTGCTGTGTCTGGCACCCGTTGCGAGTGGATGTCGTACACGCCGGGACCGATGTCGTTGGGGTAGTCGAAGGCGCGGAACGCTTCCAGCAACTCCATTTGCGAGCGCGAGGTCTCGATGGTGATGACGTCGGCGTCCATGGCGGCGATTGCCTCGATCACATCGTTGAACTCGCTGTAGCACATGTGGGTGTGAATCTGGGTTTCGTCGCGTACTCCACTGGCGCACAGGCGGAACGCATCGACTGCCCAGTCCAGGTAGTGCCCCCATTGGGAAAGGCGCAACGGCAAGCCTTCGCGAAAAGCCGCTTCGTCGATCTGGACGATCTTGATGCCCGCCGCTTCCAGGTCACAGACCTCGTCACGGATCGCCAGCGCCAGCTGCCGGGCCTGCTGCTCGCGGGTGAGATCCTCGCGAGTGAAGGACCACATCAGCATGGTCACCGGGCCTGTCAGCATGCCTTTCATGACCTTGCTGGTCTGCTGCTGAGCGTAGCGAATCCATTCCACCGTCATCGCTGTTGGGCGGCTCAGGTCGCCGTAGATCACGGCTGGTTTCACGCAGCGCGAGCCGTAGCTCTGCACCCAACCGAAACGGGTGAAGGCATAGCCATCCAATTGCTCGGCGAAGTACTCGACCATGTCGTTACGCTCGGCCTCGCCATGCACCAGCACGTCCAGTCCCAATTGCTCCTGGACGGCGACCGCGTGGCGAATCTCGGCATGCATCGCCTCGGTGTAGTCGGTCAGCGCCAGCTTGCCCTGTTTGAAGGCCTGACGCGCCAGGCGGATCGCCGGAGTTTGCGGGAACGAGCCAATGGTGGTCGTGGGGAATGCCGGCAGCTTCAGCCGGGCGCGCTGCTTTTCGATACGGCTTTCAAAGCCTGACTGCCGCTGGCTGTGTCTGGGCTTGATCGCGGCCAACCGCGCTTGTACCTCGGGTTTATGGATCCGGCTGGACAGTGCGCGGCTCGCCTGCACCTCGCGGCTTTGCTGCAGCGCTGACTGTACCAGGGCGTCATCAGGCTGATTGACCGCACGCGCCAGCACCGCGACCTCGGCACATTTCTGCACGGCGAATGCCAGCCAGCTCTTCAGTTCGGCGTCCAGTTGGTCTTCGCGCGCAAGGTCCACCGGCGCGTGCAGCAGCGAGCAGGACGGCGCGACCCAGAGCCGCTCACCCAGCCGTTCTGCAGCGTGGCGGAGCACGTTCAAGGCTTTATCCAGATCGCAACGCCATACGTTTCGTCCATTGACCAGGCCGAGAGACAGGATTTTGTAGGCGGGCAGTCGATCCAGAATGACCGGGTACTGGTCCGGTGCCCGCACCAGATCGATATGCAGGCCATCGACCGGCAACGCTGCGGCCAAGCCGAGGTTGTCCTCCAGCCCACCAAAATAGGTCGCGACCAGCTTCTTCAACGGCGCGCGCTGCAACTGGTTGTAGGCTCGTTCGAAGGCGTTCTTCCAGTCCTGAGGCAAGTCGAGCACCAGGATCGGTTCGTCGATCTGCACCCACTCGACACCCAGCGCGGCGAGTCGCTCCAGCACTTCTCCATAGACTGGAAGCAGGCGTTCGAGCAGCGCCAGCTTGTCGAACGCCTCACCCTTGGCCTTGCCCAGCCAGAGATACGTCAGCGGCCCAATCAGCACCGGCTTGACCGCATGCCCCAGCGCTTTGGCCTCTTCGACTTCTTCGAACAGCTGTTCCCAGGACAGCTGGAACGTCTGATCGACGCTGAATTCAGGGACCAGATAGTGATAGTTGGTATCGAACCATTTAGTCATCTCCTGCGCCTGGCCACCACCGCAGCATGCGTGGGTAACGCCCCGCGCCATGGCGAACAAGGTATCCAGCGTAGGCTGGCCATCGGCAGGACGAAAGCGCTCAGGCACAACGCCAAACATCAGGGAGTGCGTCAGAACCTGGTCGTACCAGGCGAAATCGCCAGCCGGTAGCAGTTCGATGCCGGCTTTGGCCTGCAACTGCCAATGGGCGGCTCGCAATTCCCTGCCGACCTGGCGCAGCTCGGCCTCGCTGAGATCACCCTTCCAATACGCTTCAAGCGCCTTCTTCAATTCTCGGTCGGCACCAATACGTGGGAAGCCCAGGGAATGCGCAACAGCCATGACGATCTCCAGTTCGTTCGTTTTCGATGAGCGGATTGTGATGTCCGGACAGCGATGAAACAAACTCACGCATCTCTTGATCATCAGTAGATATTTTCATGTTCCTTGCTAGTGCGACTCTTTTCAGGCGTACAGACCCGCCCTTTGCATTCGCTACGTCGCGGCATCCTGAATATCAACGAAAGGAACTTGAGATGGGTTTGATAGCGACGCCGCTTTGCACACTGATTTGTGCGTACCCTTCAAACGCCAACTATTGACGTGCCGGCTCGACAAGAGTCGGCGCGCTGGGACACACTTCGCCGCCACGATGAGAGCGGCTCAAGTCAACCGTCCTCACCGCCCAGTTAAAACCCAGGCTCGCCAACGAAACAGCAGGAAGTCCCCAGCATGCTGGAAATCCGCCACCTGAAGACCCTTCATGCACTGCGCGAAACCGACAGCTTGGTAGAGGCCGCCGAGCGGCTGCATCTGACCCAGTCGGCGCTGTCCCATCAGTTCAAGGAACTGGAGGAACGGTTGGGTTTGCAGCTGTTTGTCCGTAAGACGCGACCGGTGCGTTTCACCAGCGCCGGGTTGCGTCTGTTGCAGCTGGCCGACAGCTTGCTGCCGCAGCTGCGCAGTGCCGAGCGGGACCTGGCCCGGCTGGCTGGCGGCACCGCAGGGCGCCTGCACATGGCAATCGAATGCCACAGCTGCTTCCAGTGGCTGATGCCAACCATCGACCAGTTCCGCGATGCCTGGCCGGAAGTCGAGCTGGACCTGGCCTCGGGGTTTTCCTTCGCGCCGCTTCCGGCTTTGGCACGAGGTGATCTGGATCTGGTGGTGACGTCCGATCCAGTCGACCTGCCGGGCATCACCTATGTGCCGTTGTTCACCTACGAAGCGCTGCTCGCCGTCGCCAACCAGCACGTGCTCGCGTCCCGCCCGTTCGTACGCGCCGAAGACCTGGCCAGCGAAACCCTGATCACCTATCCGGTGGAACGGGACCGTCTGGACATCTTCACCCGCTTTCTGGAGCCGGCCGATGTCGAACCGGCGCAGGTGCGGACGTCCGAACTCACCGTGATGATGATGCAGCTGGTGGCCTCTGGTCGCGGCGTATGCTGCGTGCCGAACTGGGCATTGCATGAATACAGCGCGCGCGGCTATGTCACGGCCAAACGCCTGGGTGAAAAAGGCTTGTTTGCCACCCTTTATGCGGGCATCCGCGCTGACATGCTGGACTCGCCGTTCATGCGCGATTTCCTTTTGACCGCCAAGGACACCTCCTTCTCGACCCTGGAAGGGGTCAGCGCCGCATCGAAGACCAGATAGATTATTCCTGCCGATACGGCAGCGCATCGCGCGCTGTCTCGGCATAGCGCATCACGCCCAGCCGCTCCTGCTGAAGGAACTCGCTGACCGCAGCACGCAACCCCGGATGGACCAGATAGTGCCAGGAGCGGGTGATCACCGGCTCGAAGCCGCGTATCAACTTGTGTTCTCCCTGGGCGCCGGCATCGAAGCGTGACAAGCCGCCGGCGATCGCCTGATCGATCCCTTGGTAAAAGCAAGTTTCGAAGTGCAGGCGATCGAACTCCGCCAGGCTGCCCCAATAACGACCGTAGAGCTCGCCAGCGCCGATCAGGCTGAACGCCATGGCCACCGGTCGTCCGCCCTGTCGGGCAAGTACCACGCGGATTGCCTCGGGCATCCGCTCGGCCAGCAGACTGAAGAATTCCCGAGTCAGATACGGCGCCTGGCCACGCACGTGGTAGGTATTGGCGTAGCAGGCGTAGACGAAGTCCCACTCCTGCTCGCTGACCTGGTGGCCCTCGCGCCACTCGAACTCAATGCCCTGCCCCCCCACCTGCTCACGCTCTTTGCGCAGCTGCTTGCGCTTGCGTGAGGTGAGGCCGTCGAGAAAATCCTGGAAATCCCGATAGCCGCGGTTGTGCCAGTGAAACTGGCAACCGATGCGCTCAAGCCAGCCATCCCGGTTGTAAAAGACCGCATCAGCGTCCGGCTCGGTGAAGTTCACGTGCAGGCTGGAATGTCCCTGCGCGTCAAGCTCCGCCATGAGCTGATCAAGCAACCGCCCCGCCGCCGCGCGATCACCGAGGAGCCGTGCGCCGGTCACTGGAGAGAACGGCACCGCGCAGAGCAGCTTGGGGTAGTAGTCGATGCCGGCGCGATGACAGGCGTCGGCCCAGGCCCAATCAAACACGTACTCGCCGTTGGAGTTGGTCTTGCCGTACAGCGGTAGCGCGGCGATCACGTCACCCTGCGCATCGCTGAGGACTTGATGATGCGGACGCCAACCGGTGCGACCCCCGACGCTGCCGCTGTCTTCCAAAGCGGACAGGAAAGCGTGCCTTAGAAACGGCTGAGGGTTATCGACAAGCAATGCATCCCAACGAGCGGGATCGATATCAGCGAGGCGGGACAGGGTCTGAATAGGCATGCGCGCCAGTCTGGCCTGTAACCGGGACGAAAAAAAGCCCCAAGAACATGGGGCTTTATAAGGAGCATCGCGAGCGTAGCGGTGTTGCTTAGAAGACGTATTGGGCGCGCAGGGAAATGGCGTCGCCGTCGTCGTCGCCATTGGCGTTGACCACGTCATCCACACTGGTCTTCAGGTAGTTGGCGGAGATCTTTACCGCCTCGTTGGCATACCAGTTGACGCCGATGGTGTGAGTCTTCGCGGCGGCCTCGGCACTGTCGACCGTCAAGCCGGCCACAGGCACGGCGCCACCTTCACCAACCGGCAACATGGCCGTTTCGTCAACCGTGATGTTGTCGTAACGGTAGAAGACCTCCCACGCGCCGAGTTGCTTGTTCTCGGGCTTGATCTTGTCGAACTTGCCGCCATCAAGCTTGTAGCTGCGTGACTCACCGGTAAGTGTGTAGGCGAGCTGGACGTTGTAGCCGGTAGCTTCCAGATCGTTGTCATTGCCGTTCAGGGCAGCGTCGCCATCCGCGTTGCGGGTGAGGTACTCGCCCTGGACGGAGAACGGGCCGATCATGTACGCCGCTTCGAGGCCCCAGGCCTGGTCAGTGCCATCCAGCGCGGCGCCACCAAACAACGCGCGGTTACCATTCGGACCGTCTTCGGTGGTGCCGCGGACCGACAGGCGCGATTCGATTTCTTCTTCAAAGCCCGCTTCGACCTCACGTGTAGCGAAATTCAGACCGAAGTGCAGCACCTGGTCATCTTGAACGATCGGCGCGACCACACCGCGAGCGATGAACGAGGTGTTGTTCTGGCCATCCTCATCCTCGTTTCCGCTCTGGCGGTATCCGCCGACTTCACCATGGAACATGCCTGCTGTTGCGCGCAGTCGGATGCCTTCGCCATCTTCATGGCTATTCAGCCAGGGCGCCAGGTCATACATGGCCGACCGCTCGATCGCAGTGATCCATTTGGAACTGACCGCTTCTTCCAGACCGAAAGTCGGCTTGATGCGGCCTATCGATAGTTGGACGGGCTTCCAACCGTTGTAGTGGATCGCCAGTTCATTCCAGTTGCTCGAGCTGTCGCCGAAGTTGCGGTTGAACGTATAACCCCAGTCGGTAAAGGCCACACCCGATATCTCGATACGTGCCCGGCGGAAATAGGTCTCGTCAGCACGCTCACCGTTTTGGGTGTAGAAACCATCGAAGCTGTCAGCATCGGCTTGCAGACGACCGTTGATCTTGAAAGAGAACTCTTTGTCCGTCGTCCCTACTTCCAGACCACCCTTGGTCTTGATCATGATATCGGCGCCGTCAGTCGTAACGGTGCCGGCGAAAGCCTGAGCGGAAACGGCCAGAGCGAGGGCGCTGGCGGCGAAACCGGCGAAGTGCTTACGGATCATCGAAAATTCCCCTTTTGGTTTAGCGTCGGAAAACACACGGCTAATGGCTCTTTGTGTTGCCGGCATCTTGGCCAGCACGTGTGTCAGCCAAGTGGCTATTCCATAAAGGTTTTATGACAGTGGAAACTTAAAATATTCGCCTTTATCGCCAAATTCTCAACACGGCAGCCGGATCCTCTCTGCATGCAGCGGCGAGGTACAAAAAAGGCGGACCGAAGTCCGCCTTTAGGTTTTAACGCAACTCAACGTTTACGCAGGATCACGCTGCCAATTGAGTAGCCCGCACCGAACGAGCTGAGCACGCCGAGGCTGCCGCTGGACAGGTCATCCTGATGCTTGTGGAAGGCAATGACCGAACCTGCCGAACTGGTGTTGGCATAGGTGTCGAGAATAACGGGCGCCTCTTCCGAGCTAGCATCACGACCGAGCAACTTGCGTACGATCAGATGGTTCATGTTCAAGTTCGCCTGGTGCAGCCAGAAGCGCTTGACCTCGCTGACCTCGATCCCGTTTTCCTTCAGGTGCTCGCCAATCAGCTCGGCCACCATCGGGCAGACTTCCTTGAACACCTTGCGGCCTTCCTGAACGAACAGCTTGTCCGGGTTGGTCATGTATTCCTCGGCGGTGCGATTGAGGAAACCGAAGTTATTGCGGATATTGTTGGAATACTCAGTCGCCAGCTTGGTGCTAACGATGTCCCACTGATAGCCCGAGGTGGCCTGATCGGCGCGCTCGACGATGACCGCCGTGCAGGCGTCGCCGAAGATAAAATGGCTGTCGCGGTCGCGGAAGTTCATGTGCCCGGTGCAGATCTCCGGATTGACCATCAGCACCGCACGCGCCTGGCCCAATCGCACCGAGTTGGCGGCATTCTGAATACCGAAGGTGGCCGAGGAACAGGCCACGTTCATGTCGAAACCGAAACCCTTGATACCCAGCGCCGCCTGCACTTCGATGGCAATCGCCGGATAAGCGCGCTGCAGGTTTGAGCAGGCAACGATCACACCGTCGATATCGGCTGCGGTTTTACCTGCGCGCTCAAGCGCCTGCTGAGCGGCCTTGACCGACATTTCGCAGAGGATGGACCACTGGTCATTGCTGCGCTCAGGAATGCGCGGAACCATGCGATCCGGATCGAGGATGCCGGCCTTGTCAGTGACGAAGCGACTCTTGATGCCGGACGCCTTCTCGATGAACGCAGAGCTCGACTCCGGCATCGGCTGAACATCACCCGCTTCGATCGCCGCAGCGTTCTCGTCGTTGAAACGACGTGAGTAGGTGTTGAAAGACTCAACCAGCTCGTCGTTGGAAATGCTCTGGGCAGGGGTGTAAAGGCCGGTACCGCTGATGACGACGTTATGCACAGTCGTTCCTCTCGAATATTGGCTGATCATAGTCGGGCGCCGGAACAGGAGCGAAGCCGGCCAGCGCCGATGCGATCGTTCATGCCGCGTCTGTTTATATGGCGGCTATTGTGCACGAAAACTGAACAGAATCTGCAGCTCAGCGCGTAAAAGCAGACAAAGGTTGACGATGTGCAGCGAGGGTTGCCACACAGTGGCAATGTCCACCGTGGCCCGCTGGCTCCAGGCTTTCGGGTATCCTTGCACGCCCTCATTCCAGGACTGCGCCCCGATGAAAGAGCCACTCGCCGAACTGATACGTCTGACCAGCTCAGGCTGCATGAGCGAAGACGAGATCAACCGGCTCGCCGACGAAGCGGCTCAGGCCTATGCCGATCCCCAGGCCTTTCTGCAGGCGAACCCGGACATCATCTACGACGATGATTTCCCCATTCCGCTGGGCGAATGGATGATCGTCGGCAGCCTGCCGGACACCGTATTGTTCCAGGCCGACGATTATCAGGCGCTGTTCGAACAGATCGTCGGGTCATTCGGGCCGGATGTGAATTTCGTGCTCAAGTCAAAGCAGCTGGCGAAAACCGAGCCGCTCAAGGCACTCAACCGTATCCAGACCCAGCTCAGCAGTCTCTACCCGGAAAAAGGCGGCTATGTGCTGGTGGACTTCAGCGAGCCACTGGACGACGAACTGCAAGCGGTGCTCGTCTACACCTGCGATATCGAGCGAGTCATGGCGCTGGCGGTGGAGGTGGGCATCTATGCAGCCCCAGCACTTGCGGCCCGGCAAGCAGAAAGCGAAGACTGACTCAGCGCCGGCGCAGCGGCTCGAGCAAGCCGGACAGGCCGTTGTGGTCGATCTCCTGCATCAGCGCCAACAGTTGGCCGAGATCCCCGGGCGGAAAACCGACCCGGGCGAACCAATTCAGGTAGTTGCCCGGCAGATCCGCAATCAGCCGTCCCTTGTATTTGCCGTACGGCATCGTCTGGGTCACCAGACGTTCCAGGTCTTCAGGTTTCATTGCAGCGCTACCGGCGGATGGGCCGCAGATACTGCCATAGCCATTGTGGCCGTGCAGCTTTCGGCCCGTTCCGCACATTTACGCGGCCTGTCGGTCGGATAGAAACGCAGCCCTCCCGCACCGGCCAATCGCTTGCGAAATGACGCGTCCCGCGCCGCTGCGCCAAAACCATAACGCCGAGGAGATCAAGATGACGGAACAACCGAGCCCCAAGCCCGAACTGGACGAGGCCGCACTGGCGTTCGCCGAACAGGTTTTCGAAAGCGCCCGTACCGGCGACGCTCAGCGTCTGGCTGATCTGCTCGGTCGCGGCTTGCCGGCCAACATTCGCAACCACAACGGCGACAGCCTGTTGATGCTCACCAGCTACCACGGCCATCTCGACGCCTCCCGCGTGCTGCTGGAAAACGGTGGCGATCCCCAGCTACGCAACGACAAGGGCCAGAGCCCGCTGGCCGGCGCCGCCTTCAAAGGCAACCTGGAGATGACCCGCCTGCTGCTAGACCACGGCGCCGACGTCGAAAGCGCGACACCCGACGGCAAGACCGCACTGATGATGGCTGCCATGTTCAATCGTGCCGAGATTGTCGAGCTGCTGCTGGCGCACGGCGCAGACCCGAGACGCGCCGACATGAACGGCGTTACGGCCCTGACCGCTGCGCAGTCCATGGGTGCGCAGAACACTCCAGAACTGCTAACCGAAGCTCTCGCTGGCTGCAACTGAGGTTCAGCTGCGCAGGCCCTCCCTGGCGCTACGCAACGCACATCGGGCGCTCGCAGCTGTCAGTTACCGTGCCTGGCCAACCGTAGCACTGGCCGTCACGATCTAGCAGAGGAGCAGTCATGACCATCGAAACATTACTGATCGAGGGCATCGCCACGCCCGTATCGCGCATCGGCTTGGGCACCTGGGCCATCGGCGGCTGGATGTGGGGCGGCGCGGATGATGACCGCTCTGTCACCACCATTCGCAGTGCGCTGGAGCGCGGCATCAACCTGATCGACACGGCGCCGGTATATGGCTTCGGTCACTCCGAAGAGGTCGTCGGCAAGGCGCTTGAAGGCGTGCGCGACCAGGCAGTGATCGCCACCAAGGTCGCGCTGGACTGGAGCGAAGGCGGCCCGCGCCGCAATTCGACGCCTGCGCGCATCCGTCAGGAAGTCGAAGACTCGCTGCGTCGGCTACGCACCGACCGCATCGATCTGTACCAGGTGCATTGGCCAGACCCACTGGTCCCCATTGAGCAAACCGCGGCCGAACTAGAAAAGCTGCGCCAGGAAGGCAAAATTCTAGCGATCGGCGTAAGCAACTATTCCACTGAGCAGATGGATGCATTTCGCGTAGCCGCCCCCCTGGCCACGGTGCAACCGCCGTACAACCTGTTCGAGCGCGCAATCGAAACCGATGTGTTGCCCTACGCTCGGGATAATGGCGTGGTCGTGCTCGGCTATGGCGCCCTTTGCCGCGGGCTGCTTTCCGGCCGGATGACCAGCAGCACTACCTTTGATGGCGACGACCTTCGCAAGTCGGACCCCAAGTTCAAGACGCCGCGCTTCGAGCAGTACCTGTCCGCAGTCGAGGCATTGAGAGCGCTGGCACAGGGACGTCACGGCAAGTCCGTACTGGCGCTCGCCATCCGATGGGTACTCGACCAGGGCCCGACCATTGCGCTTTGGGGGGCACGCCGGCCGGACCAGCTGGACGGTATCGACGATGCCTTTGGATGGTCGCTAAGCCTACAGGATCTGACGGATATCGACGCATTGCTCGCCGAGCACATTACCGACCCGGTAGGGCCGGAATTCATGGCGCCGCCTACCCGTAAGGCGTAACGCACGGGGGTTTTTGCCTGAATCCGCACGGCGGGCACGGGCAGAACCGGCGTTGATCCGCTATGCATTATTCATGCGGTAAATGGACAGAAACGGAACGATATCGCGATAATCCGCGCCTTCGCGAACATGTACTAGCCCCTACAGGTCAGTCACTGATGAAGGATCGCTCCAACCGTGCGCGCACTGATCATTGTTGTGTCCCTTCTGTTCTATCCCGCCTGGGCGCAGGCTGCGGATCCGCCGTTGCGGTTTTCGGTCAGCGACAGCTCGACCATGCCGATGATTGATTTGCAGAACGGCCAGCCGGTCGACGGCATTCTTCACGACCTTCACAGGCGCATCGCCGAAAGGGTTGGGCGCAAAGCCGAGGAGCTGGTGATGTCGCGGGCGCGCATCCAACCGCTACTGGCCGAGGGCGCGGTCGATGTCAGCTGCTATATGAACCCGGCCTGGCTGGCGGTAAACCACGCGAGTTATCGGTGGAGCGTGCCGTTCATGAATCAGCGCAGCATTCTGGTGGCTCGCCCTGAAACTTCTCCAGCCAAACTGTCAAGCCTACGCGGCCGACGAATAGGCACGGTACTCGGCTTCTACTATCCGGAGGCAGAGGCGTCGTTTCGAGGCGGCACCTTGATCCGCGACGATGCCCAAACCGAGCAGCAGGTGTTGGAAAAGCTCGCCGCCGGACGTAATCGTTATGCGATCAGCACTCAGGTAGCACTGGATTGGTTCAATCGTGACAGACCGGCACAACGCAAGCTGCAGGCTATCGACCGGCTGTGGGAGTCTGCTATCCACTGCATCGTTCGCGATGAGCCGGACGTACCGGCCCGCGAACTTCTCGCTGCCATACAGCAGATGCAACACGACGGTGAGTTCAACGCGATCCTGGCGAAGTATCGGTAGCGGCTCGGCCTAGCACGTCGACACTGGGGCGTCACGAGCTGCATCCTCGCTCTTGGTGACGAACTTCAACCCACGATCGCTGCCTACTTATTCGCCCACCCCCACACGCCCCAGCGCCGCTCGACTTGAGCGGCGCGTGTCCGTTATTCGAATCATTCCGTCGAGGCACCGATGAACCATGTGAACGCCACAGGCAAGCCGACGCTTTCGGCACGCGCCATATTGCTGATCGAGCTGGCCCTGGCCATGGGCGGGTTCGCCATCGGCACCGGCGAATTCGCCATCATGGGCCTGATGCCCAACGTCGCGCAGGGGCTCGGAATCAGCGAACCCCAGGTGGGCCACGTGATCAGCGCCTATGCGCTGGGCGTGGTGGTGGGAGCGCCGCTGCTGGCGATCCTCGGTTCCCGAATGTTTCGGCGGCATCTGCTGTTGCTGCTGATGACCTTCTTTGCACTGGGCAACTTCGCCAGCGCGATGGCGGCGGATTACTACATGCTGATGGTCTTTCGCTTTATTGCAGGGCTGCCCCACGGCGCCTATTTCGGCGTAGCCATGCTGGTCGCCGCTTCAATGGTGGCCCCCGATCAACGCGCCAAGGCGGTCAGCCGCGTGCTGGCCGGACTGACTATTGCGATGCTGATCGGCAACCCAACCGCCACCTGGCTGGGGCAATGGCTCAGCTGGCGCTGGGCCTTCGGTCTGGTGGGCCTCATCGCCCTGCTGACGGTGTTGCTGGTGGCAATCTTCCTGCCACTCGACCGCAGTGAGCCGCGCAACAACCCCATGCTCGAACTGCGTGATTTCAATCGCAAACCGGTGTGGCTGGCGCTGGCGATCAGCTCGATCGGTTTCGCTGGCATGTTCTGCGTCTTCAGCTACCTGGCTCCGACCCTGCTGGAGGTCACCGGCGTCGGCGAGCACTGGATTCCGGTAGGCCTCGCCGCACTTGGCCTGGGAGGCATCGTCGGCAACATCTTTGGCGGCTGGCTGTTCGACAAGTTGGGATTCAAGGCAATTGCCTGGTTGCTGCTATGGAGCATTGTGGTGCTGCTAGTGTTCCCGCTCGCCGCGCACTCGCTGTGGACGATCCTTCCAGCCGCGTTTGCGGTAGGCACCATGGTATCGCTTGGTCCGCCGCTGCAGACCCACCTGATGGATGTGGCCGGTGAAGCCCAGACCCTGGCAGCCGCGTCCAACCATTCAGCATTCAACGTCGCCAACGCACTCGGACCCTGGCTCGGCGGGCTGGCGATCAGCGCCGGACTTGGCTGGACCTCGACCGGCTACATCGGCGCCGCTACAGCTGCCGTCGGCTTGCTGGTGTTTTGGTGGGCCTGGACCGCAAGCAACCCAAGCGAAGAAACAAGGGGAGCCGCCACCGCCTGCGATTGAGGGAATGACCTCACAGAGTCGTGGACTTGCCAATCGAAACGCCTGTTGATTGACCCACCCAAAATAACCGCATAAAGCTCCATGTTCGAACGGATATCGAGCCTCGCGCCACATGAGATCAGTTTTGCTGCAGCTGCGAAGGTCCTCCGGCGTCCCAGCAACGGCGGAATTACTGCAGCGCGTATTCGAATGTGCTGACCACACGCAGACGCTTGCCTGGCGTGCGCCCGGTGTCCATGTCGCTGCCGTCGTCGTCGAGCACCCGGATTACACCCTGGTTGGCAGTCTTCAATTCGCCGAGCTGCGCGCCGGCATCTTCGGCGAACTTGGCAGCCTGCTCGCGGGCATTGCGCGTGGCGTCCTCCAGCAAGGCAGGCTTGAGATCATTAAAGCCTCGCAGCTGGTAGCGCGGCCCGCTAAATCCGTTCTGTTCGGTATCCAGCTGGATGCCGGCCTGTATCAAAGGGTCTACCCCGTTGGCGGCCTTACCGACCGCCTCGACACGCGCCGATTTCACCAGCACCTGCCCACTGCCGTTGAAACGCAGGGCGATCTCCTGCGGGGCCCACTCACGCGCCAACAGATCCTGAACCTGTAATGGGCGCACTTCGATCTCGTCGTCAGCGAATCCCTGCTCGCGAAGGAATGCTACGACTCGATTGCGATCCTCGGACAGGCTCTGTTGAACGCTGGCAAAATCGTTGCCGGCACGACGAAAACCCAGTGTCCAGACGGCGAAATCACTCGACACGTCTCGCTCCGCGAGCCCTTTGACCGTCACCGAGCGATCCGCCATGCGAAAGCGCTCCACCCCCTGCCCTACAGACCAACCAGCAAAAGCCACCGCGGCGGCGATCAATAAAGCGGGCAGCAAACCGATACGTGCGGTAGTCACGATGAACCTCCATCAGCAGTAGGAGCGTTGATGCTACTCCGCATCGCTAATCAATGGCCGCTAGTCACCCGTGCCGCACTGCAATCTGTAGTAATGACTTATCGACGCTAGCCGCTTGCGTGCCTATCCAACTGGACGCTCAATGTCCGCTCCAGAAGGAGACGCCCTCACCGCATGTTGAAGTTGCCGTTTTTCCGCACCAGAGCCCGCACAGTTGCTTCGCTGATCATCCTCGCTGCGCTCGCCGTGCTGCCGGTAGGTTGCTCAATGCTCGAGCAGAAAGAGCGAGAACTGGTGTTTCGTATCGAGCCTGGTACCGCCAGCTGGTATCGAGGCCTGCCCAATGGGGTAGAAGAACTGGAGCTGACTGCGCCTGCGTTTGGCGACAGCCAGAACATCCACGCATGGTGGTGGCCAGCCGAAGCGGCAGATGCGCCAGCGATTCTCTATCTTCATGGGTCGCGGTGGAACCTCACCGGGCACCTGTTCCGGCTGGAGCAGATTCGCTCGCTGGGTTTTTCGGTGCTGGCAATAGACTACCGAGGCTTCGGCCAGAGCCTCGGCGAGCTGCCGTCCGAGGCCACCGTCTATGAAGACGCACGCATCGCCTGGGACCACTTGAAAACGCTGCAACCAGACGCCGGCAAGCGTCTGATCTATGGCCACTCGCTGGGCGGCGCTGTGGCGGTAGACCTGGCGGCCGAGCTTGGTCGTGAAGCCAAACGCCGGGACGAACCACCGCAAGCGCGCGCATTGATCGTTGAATCCACTTTTACCAACCTGGCCGATATCGCGACGGAAGTGGCCGACACCGCCTGGCCGATCCAATGGCTGGTGTCGCAGAAATTCGACTCGCTGGAAAAGATCGACCAGGTCGGCATGCCGCTCTTGCTCGTCCACGGAACGCAAGATCAATACGTGCCGGCGCGCTTCAGCGAAGCACTCTACGCCGCTGCGCGTAACCCGAAACAGCTCCTGCTGATAGAAGGCGGCAACCACAACAACGCCATGCGCGTGGGTCGGCGCTCCTATGCCGAAGCCATCCGCGAATTGCTGGAGACACCAGTGGAGCACGCCGCCAACAGAACATTGCCAGGCGATTCAGAAACCAACCGCAGTTGATGTGCGGCCGCGTTCGCGCTCAGCAGGCTGCACAAACGGCGGGTTGTGCCTCGTCTGACCAGGGGTTGCGGCCCTCCTCAATCCAGCCCAGGCTGGCTTTCCAGAATCCATCTCGGTGGCGTTCGCGGAACAGATCGAAGTGCCCGACCCGCTCCATGCCCAGTGCCGCCGGGCTGAGCTGCACCTGCTGGACCTGAGCGTTGCGGTAATAGGCCAGTCCGCGCGCAATAGCCGCTGGCGTGCCGTATTCATCGTCGCTGACGCTAACCGCCAGGATGGGCGCATTGATCGCAGCAAAGCGCTGAAGCACATCTGCCCGCTCGTGCTCGGGGTAGCTCTGTTCCAGCCTTGCCCGGCGATACGCCCATTCCCGTGCAACGCCCGCCGGCAGATCCTCCAGCCAGCCCAAGCGGCGGCCGGGAAAATAGCCGAACAACGCAGCCATTGCAGGCATGCAGAGATGCCACTTGGCGAACATCCGCAGGCGCTGCGCAGCCGCATAGTCACGCCAGTAGGCGTATTGCGCGCCGACACTGAGAAAGCGGTCCACCTCGGTCGCGGCCGCCGCGAAACCCGGCAGGAAACCGCCAATGCTGTGACCGACCGCAACCAGCGGACCGTCAGGACCACGCTGGCGCATCCAGCGCACCGCGGCGTCGAAGTCCAGATCACCCCAGTCGCGCCAGCGAATGTGCACGCCGCGCAGGCTTGCAGGCCGCGAGCCGCCAATACCGCGGTAGTCGTACGTCAGCACCGTGTAGCCCTGCTCGCGCAGAAAATCAGCATACCGGGCGTAGTAGCGCGCCAGCACACCGGTCGCGCTGCTGATAACCACCGAGCCGCAGCTGTCCCCAATTGGCAGCCAGAGCTGCCCAGACAGTGAATAGCCGTCACGGCATGTGAGACTGATGGATTCAGGCATGCGGTCGTCAATCCTTGGTAACTGATGTGCCGGGCTCTCGCACATTTGCTTTGGGGCCACACATGACCCAATCAGCAGCGCTACAGCGCGCAACCTCGAGGGAGGCGACGCAGCAGCTGATTACGGTCTTCAACAACCATAGGCGTCGGAACCGCACCCGCCAATGTTCCGCGCCCTAGGCGCCGCTCGAATCATGAGCGCTCATCGATGAATGTTCGCAAGTCGCTTGTCGGCATTGCTAGACTTCACGGCTAATTGCCGTGGCTCCGCAAAAACTCCTCCTTTTCCTATACCGAAAGGCTTTCATGCGCATCCTGCTGGTTGAAGACGATCCCATACTCGCGTTGATCGCAGCGTCTATGCTGGAAGACGAAGGACACGAGATCATCGGCCCCGCTTACGGCGATGAGCAAGCCCTGGCGCTGGCCGACAGCCAGAGCATCGACATCGCATTGGTCGACATCAACCTGGCGGGGCACGATGAAGGCGTTGCGCTCGCGCGCACTCTGCGCAAGCGCTACGGGATTGCGTCGATGTTCGTCAGCGGCCAGACCGAAGCGGCGCGCAACAACACTGATGCTGCCCTGGGGTTGTTACGCAAGCCATACGAACCGAGCGATCTGGGCCGCTGTGTAGCGATCGCCCAGGCTCTGATCAGTGGACTGACGGTGTTACCAATGTCCGTGCCGGCTTCGCTTGAAGTCTACTCCCCCGCTTTAACCTGCAACCGCCCAGGAGCCTGAACATGGACCAGTCGCAAGAACCTGTGGGTGAACCGCAGGACGGCATGGGCGAGCGCGAATTCCGTGAGCTTGCCGATAACGCACCGGTAATGATCTGGCGGTCACGTACCGACAAACTCTGCGACTGGTTCAACAAACCCTGGCAGGAGTTCGTCGACAGAACGCCGGAGCAATTGTTCGGCTATGGCTGGGCTGAAGACGTCCACCCGGACGATTTCGAGCGTTGCGTCGCGATCTACAACGATGCCTTCGATGCCCGCGAACCCTTCACCATGCCCTACCGACTTGGCCGCCGTGACGGTGTCTATCGCTGGTTTCTCGACAACGGCGCGCCTTTTTTCCGCAACGGCGAGTTCGCCGGTTACTTCGGCAGCTGCATCGATATCACCGAGCAGCGAGACCTTGAAGAGCACCAGCGGCTCTTGCTAGCTGAGCTCAACCACCGGGTGAAGAACAACCTGCAGCTGATCATCTCGTTCCTTCAACTCTCGAAGAACCGCGCCAGCGGCGAGGAAGCCAAAACCCTCCTGCAAGGAGCGATCAGCCGTATTCATGGCGTTGGGGCGGTGCAGAACGAGTTGCACAAGTACACCAGCGGAGTTGTCGACCTGGCCGACTATCTGCCGAATCTGGCGCGCAGCGTGCTCACCATCGAACGAGGTGAGGATCACATCCTGACAACCGAGGCCCAATCGGTGAAGGTTTCATTCCAGACTGCTTCCAACCTTGGTCTGATCGTCAACGAGCTGGTAATCAATGCAATCAAGCATGGTCGGGTGAACCGCATCGCTCTCACTGTGCGGCGACCGGAGCCGGGAGTGGCCGAGATCTGCATTGCCGACCAGGGGCCTGGTTTCAGCGAGGACGAACTCACCAGCAGCACGCCACGCGGCGGCGCCAAGGGCAGAGAGCTGGTCGACGCTCTGGCGCACGCTTGCAAAGCGACCGTCATCCGCCGCAATTTGGATGGTGCTCAGGTCTGCCTCCGCTTCCCCTGCTGACTGGCGCGCAGCGAGCCGGATGCGAACGCTGCGCGCCATTGTAGAGACCGCGCCACGCGCCAGCGGCCGCATGGCGCAACCTTCAAACCATTCCACCCGTTCTGCTGACCGACGCCTCGTTAAAGCGCGTGCAGCTGCCTTCCGGAGTTATTCATGCAAAGCGATCAGCTGATCGTGTTCGCCGTCCTCGCCGCGACATTGGGCCTGTTCGTGTGGAATCGCTGGCGTTACGACATCGTCGCAGTGGGTGCCTTGTTGGTGGTCACCCTGGCCGGTATCGTGCCACCGCAGGAGGCGTTCATGGGCCTCGGGCATCCGGCCGTGATCACCGTTGCGGCGGTTCTGGTACTCAGCCGCGGGCTACTCAACGGCGGCGTGGTGGATTCGCTGGCACGCCACCTGACCAAAGTCGGTGACCGTCCCTGGATTCAGGTACTGACACTGACGGGCATCGTCGCGTTGTGCTCGGGGTTCATGAACAACGTTGGCGCACTGGCGCTGTTCATGCCGGTGGCCGTGTGGATGTCCCGTCAAAGCGGCCGATCGCCCTCCTACCTGTTGATGCCGCTGGCCTTCGGCTCGTTGCTTGGCGGCACCCTGACGCTGATAGGTACACCACCAAACATCATCATTGCAGGCTATCGGCGTGAGGTCGCCGACGAGGCGTTCGGCATGTTCGACTTTTTGCCGGTGGGCCTTGCGATCACGCTCGCCGGCGTACTGTTCATCGGCTTGATCTGGCGCCTGACCCCTCGCCGTGAAGATCCAAGTGGCGACAAGGAGCTGTTCGAAATCAGCGCCTACATGACCGAGCTGCAAATTCCGGCAGACAGCAAGTATGTCGGTCGCTCGCTGCATGATCTGATCGTTGCAGGCGGTGACGAGGCGGATGTCATGGTCATCGCACTGATACGAGACGGACAGTATCAGCGCATGCCGTCGACCTACGACGTGCTGCGCGGAGAAGACATCCTCATGGTCGAAGCGGACTCCGACAGCCTGAAGCGCTTTCTCGACGTCACTCACCTGCAACTCGCCGCCGAAGCCGACAGCAAGGCGGAGGCGCGGGAGAAAGCCGAGCAGGAAAAGCGCGCGGAAAAGAATGGCGACGCGAACAAGCAGCCCGACACCACCGAATCCAACGGGGATCGCCGTGCCGAGCGAGCGCTAGCAGAGGCCATTGTGACGGCCAACTCGTCACTGGTCGGCACGAGCGCGACCGGTCTATCGCTGCGCGAGCGATACGGTGTGAACATCCTGGCCGTGGCTCGCCAAGGGCAACGGTTGCAGCAGCGACTTGGCAAAATCCGCTTTGCCGCCGGCGACATTCTGCTGCTGCAGGCGCGCGAGGACCAACTGCAAACCGCCCTCAACAGCCTCGGTTGCCTGCCTCTGGCCTCGCGCGGCTTACGCATCACCGCTCCGCAAAAAGTGTTGCTGTCCAGCGGTATATTCGCCGCCGCACTGGCGCTCATCGCACTGGGCATCGTTCCGGCGGCTGTGGCGCTGGTGGCCGGTGCACTGGTGATGATCCTCGTCGGGCTGGTGCCGACCGGCGACATCTACAAAAGCATCGACATGTCGATCATCGTCCTGATTGCCGCGATGCTGCCCATCGGCGAAGCGTTGGAAACCACCGGTGGTTCCCGCCTGATCGCCGATGCCCTGCTCGACATCGGTCAGGCTGCGCCGCCGGCAGCCACCGTTGCGATCCTGATGATTGGGGTAATGCTGCTGTCCAACGTCGTCAACAATGCCGCAGCGGCGGTACTCGCCGCGCCTGTGGCAATAGCGCTCTCACGAGGCATGGAGGCCTCTGCCGACCCGCTGTTGATGGCGGTCGCGATTGGGGCGTCATGCGCCTTCCTCACCCCCATCGGACATCAGTCGAATACTCTGGTAATGGCGCCGGGCGGCTACCGTTTCGGTGATTACTGGCGACTTGGGCTGCCGCTGTCGATCATGGTGGTGCTGGTGTCGGTGCCCACGATTCTCTGGGTATGGCCGTTGTAGAGGCCTGCACAGCCGGTGCTTAAAACACCGGCGTGCCGTCATCCGTGCGCGCCACGTCGATCAGTGCGCCTTGAGGCCGTCTAGCAAAGCCTCATGAAACACATCAGGGGCCTCGACCTGGGGGGAGTGTCCGAGCTCCGGGAAAGGCACCAGAGTAGCGTTGGGGATCATCGCCGCGGCCTTTTGGCCCAGTTCTGGGTAGTTCCCGAGGCGTTGTGCAACATCCTCCGGCGCACGGTTCGCACCCGGTGCCGTGCGATCCTTGCCACCGATCAACAGCAACGTCGGCACGCTGAGGGTATCGAATTCGTGAATGACCGGCTGGGTGAAGACCATGTCGGACGTCAGCGCCTGGTTCCACGCAACGATTTCCTTGCCATCACCGGCATACATCCCGGCTGCCATATTCACCCATCGGTCATAACGCGGCTTCCAGTTGCCGTTGTAATAGAACTTCTGTTGGTACGCTTTGATCTTCTCGAAGTCGGTTTTCAGCTGACTTTGATAAAGCTGTTCGATCGGGGCATACGGCACGCCTTTGGCTTGCCAGTCCTCAAGGCCAATTGGGTTGACCAAGACCAGTTGCTCGACCATTTGCGGATAGTTGAGTGCGAACCGTGACGCCAGCATGCCGCCCATCGAATGACCGATGACAGTGACCTTCTCCAGATCCAGCGACCGCAGCAATGCCCGGGTGTTATGCGCCAGCTGCGCGAAGCTGAACTGGTATCGCTCGGGTTTGCTGGAGCTGCAGAAGCCAATCTGGTCCGGTGCAATCACCCGATAACCCTGCTGCGAGAGCACCGCGATGCTCTCTTCCCAGGTCGCCGCGCAGAAATTCTTGCCGTGCATCAGCACGACCGCCCGCCCATTGGCCTTACCCGCTGGGGCTACGTCCATGTAGCCCATCTCTAACGGCTGGCGCTGCGACGAAAACTCGAAGCGCTTGATCGCGTGGGGATAATCGAACCCCTCAAGATGCGGCCCGTAGCTCGGACTCTGTTCAGCGTGCAACGCGGGAACCAGGGCTAGCCCGGCGACGAACATCAGGGAGGATATGGCTCGTTTCACGCATCGACTCCTGGCGGGCGGCCACTTGGGCTGCATGGCGTATGGGTCGTTGTGCGGAGCGGACGGCTGGGGATGTCAGATAGACGCCGAGGGCTCAAGCACAACGGTTTGCCTATCTGGGAGCACGAAAGCGAAGTGAGGGTTCGGTGTGGCCGGCGGAAGAATGTTTCGTCTTTATACCGGCGGGTGACCGTGACCGAGCGACCCGCCCCACTGCCCGCCCTCAGCAGAGCGCGATGCGAAGGTCTACTCGGTGTCGACCTGATTGATATCGAAGCCAATGCGGTTATCACTGCTGATGCGAAACTGCAGCGTCTCTCCGGGCTCGACCCGCGCGGCCTTCTCGCGCAGCAGATTGCCCATGCCGCACAGCGTGTCGTCCTCAGGGTCCGACTCGATGCTGACGATGCGCATCCCCGCCGGCACCTGCAAGCGCACCCGCTCGCCGACGTGGATACGCGCAGCAAGCTTGCGATCGACCATTACCGCCACATAGCAGCCGCCGCCGCGAATACCAAAGTCACGCGTCACCACCAGCTCACCGCCATTGGCGACAGGCGCCTGGTACGCTCGCAAACGTTCCTCGGGGACCGGCGTGATGTCCTCCGGATCCGCCTGCCAGGACGAGCACCCGGCCAAGGCCAGCACAGGGATCAGGGCGAGGATCAAGCGCATAGAGGACTCTCCAGTCTGGTAAGCAAAGCGGTAATGGTACGACAGCTTTATTCGCTCACCGTGCGGACAGTTGTGGCTTACCGGGTCGACACCGGATGGCTGCTGCCGGGATAGGGCCGTTCTTCTTCCAGCGCTCCATGGCGATCGTAGACCTCGACCGATGCGGTCTTGCCTTCCATCAAGCTGTCCAGGCCGGTGAACATTTCGTCTTTGGTGAGGGTACGCAACACCGTTTCCTGAGACTGCTGATCGGTCAGTTCCCAGCCCATCGGGGTAGGGTTCACGTGGTATTTGTCCATGCTGTGTTCCTTCTATGAAATCTGCGCGATCCGCTTCTTAAGCAAGAAAGCGGCGATTGAGTGAGCCATTAGACGTACCGACTGGCTTGCAGCCGGTGCGGCAAACGAACGTCAGCGGGCTAGCCCCGGTTGTCGTCGCCTTCGACTTCGTCGAAATCAGGATCCTCACCTGCTTCCTTCTCGCCGGCGTCGGTCATGGTGACGTCCGGCAGGTCGTCGGCTGGCTTGTTCTGCTCAGGCTGAGTCTGGTCGCTCTGGTTCATGGCTACCTCGTTGGCTTGGTGCAAAGGGTCTACCAGATTGGAGCAACAGGCGCCCTGCAGCGTTCGCCTGTACGGGCACCGGCGGTCCGATCAGTGCTCTGCAGCCAAAAGAATCCATCGCCCTTTCCAACTTGCGATTGCAGCGACCCCTGTACTCCACCACACTGCCGACAATCCAATCTTTGACCGGAGCTGCCTGCCATGCCTGCCACCCAAACCCCCTCGCGCGACAGTATTCTGGCCGACCCGGATGCACTCAACTGCACGATCTACCGCGCTCACGAAACCGATCCGGACGGCGAAGAACGCGATATGGGCGATGCCCGCGTGATCATCACCGGGCAGTTCGAGCCGCCGCAGGAGTGGGACGCCAAGGCGCGGGCCGATTACTTCGATGGCATGCCGGAAGAGGCGTTCTTTACCGCCGTGTTTGCCAGTGAGCACGCCTCAGACTCCAAGGGTTTCTTCACTGTCGAGGCGGACGACTACGCGGCCGTGACCGAGCAGGACGGCACCATCTCCATGTTCTACGTCTGCGAGCGCCTGGAAGACGATAGTTACGTATTGCTGCGCGAGGAAGACGACGAGCTATAAGCCGCACGGCTGCTGATGCCGAACCCTTACCTCGCTAACCGGGTCTGTGCTGTATAGGCAGACCCGTCGGCACCTCCCGATCCGATACGCCTGCGCACCACCCGCACACACCACTCGCCACAAAAGAGGAATCGCATGAGCCCTCTGCACCGCCGCTGGCAATCCCCCGTCACGCGCATGAAGCTGGTCGCCGGCCTGCTGCTGCTACTCGCTGCGTTGCTCTATGTCATCGCAACCGCCATGGAACCGCGCCACCCGGCCTGGGGCTATCTCGCGTCCTTCGCTGAAGCGGCGATGGTCGGTGCGATTGCCGACTGGTTCGCTGTGACGGCCCTGTTCCGCCACCCGCTCGGCCTGCCGATCCCCCACACGGCGATCATCCCGCGCAGTAAGGCGCGCATCGGACAGAACCTGTCGAGCTTCATTACCACTCACTTCCTCTCCACACCTATGGTGCTGGCCAAGCTCGAGGCACTCGATATCGGCGGCCGACTGGCCAACTGGTTACGCCATCCCGCCAATGCCGAAGCGGTGGGCGGTCAGCTCACCAACATGGCGAGGTTCGGCGTCGCGTCGCTGCACGACGAGCGCGTGCAAGCCTTCGTCCAGGCTAAGCTGATCAACCGCGCGCGCAAGGTCGATCTCGCACCGATCTGCGGGCAGGTGCTGGAAATGCTTACGCGCCAGGGCAAGCACCAGGCGATGCTCGATGAAGCGCTGATCAAGGTCGATGCACTGCTGCAGGACGACGATACCCGCGCGCTGGTCGCCGATGCCATCACGGCTGAAGTCAGGACGCTGCGCTACCTGGGGCTCGGCAAGGCAGTCGGTGGCTGGTCGGCCAACAAGTTCGTCGACGGCGTATCAGCGGTGATCGCCGAGATTGCCGGTGACTCTGAACATCCTCTTCGCGAGCGTTTCGACGAACACGTTAGCGAATACATTGATCGACTCAAGCATGATCCGGCCTATCGGCTGGAGGTCGAGCGCATCGTTGCCCAATTGCTGGAGCACCCCGCGACCACCGACTACCTGCGGACGCTCTGGCGTGAGCTGACCGAGTGGCTGGAGGCCGATCTGGAAAGCCCGGATTCGCGTATCGGCAAACGGATCGTGCGCCTGACCCAAGGTTTGAGCGACTCCTTGGCCGCCGACACCGCCATGCGCAATTGGATCAACGAACAGTTGATGGCAGCCGCGCCGAGCCTGCTCGAGCGTTACCGCGGACAGATCGGCAAGTACATTGCCCAGCGTGTGGAAAATTGGGAAAGCCGCGAACTGGTCGAACAGATGGAGCAGAGTGTCGGCAAGGACCTGCAGTACATCCGCATCAACGGCACGCTGGTCGGCGGTTTGGTCGGGCTGCTGCTGCATGCTCTGACGCAGCTGGCGGCTGGCTGAGTGAGCGCGGCCGGTATGGCGCGGCCAGCAAGCCTTTTCAGACCTGGAGCGAGCGCAACTGCTCGCTAATCTGACTGGCACCGGCCATAACGGGCCTATCCCAGCGCAGGGTTGCAGGCTGGCCGCTCATGTACCACAGGCGATTGGCCAGTTGATCGGCGTCGTGGGGATCATGGGTCACACAAATCAACGCCATCTGCGGCTGCGCATCGAGCAGGCGAACGATCAGCTCACGCAATTCGGCGGAGCGATCCGGGTCGAGCGAGGCAAAGGGTTCATCAAGCAAGAGCAGATCCGGCCTGATTGCCAGGCTACGGGCCAGCGACGCGCGACGCGCCATACCCAGCGAGAGCTGATCCGGCAGCCGATCACCCGCATCACTCAAGCCAACATCAGCCAGCAGCCGATCGATATCGCCTGCGGTTGCGCCGACCAGCTTGAGGTTCTGCCGCACCGTATACCACGGCAGCAGGCGGTGCTCTTGAAACAGGTAGCCGACACGTAGGCCGGGTTGTAGTCGGACCATCGGTGCCAGACGCGGGTCAAGCCCAGCAATGGCATTGAGCAAGGTGGTCTTGCCGACACCGGAGGGGCCCAACAGACAGACGCGCTCCCCGGCCCGTACCTCCACATTGATCACGCCCAGTACCGGATGGCCTGCCGCAACGCCATCGATGCGCACCTCAAGCATGCTGCATCCCGGCGTTGCGCCAGCTTGATGCGCGACGCTCCAGCGGTTGCAGCAGCGCCAGTTCGATCAATTGCACGACGGCGATGAAGGCCAGGCTGTAGGCCAATATGCTCGCCACGTCGAACACCTGAAAGGCCATGTGCAACTGAAAGCCGACTCCATCGGAACGGCCCAACAACTCGACCACCAGAACGATCTTCCAGATCAGCGCCAGACCACCGCGGGTCGCCGCCATCAGATAGGGAAACAGCTGCGGCAGCCAGACGCTCACTACCCGCTGCCAGCGGTTGAAGCCGTATACCTGCGCCATCTGCTCCAGCTTTGGATCGAGGCTGCGCGCGCCTTCGCGTACGGTGACCGCCACGTTGGGCACCTTGTTGATCACCACCGCCAGCACCGCCGCCGCTTCTACCAAACCAAACCAGACGTAGAGCAGGATGATGGTGACCAGTGCCGGAAGGTTGAGAAACAGCACTAGCAGGGGATCGAGCACCGCGTTGGCTAACCGCGAACGCCCCATCCAGACGCCCAGCAGCGCACCCAGCGCCATCGCCAGCGCAAAGCTGATCAGCACCCGGCGCAAAGTGACCAACAGGTGATGGGGCAGCTCGCCGCTTTCAACCGCCAGCAAGAAGGTCCGCAGCACATTTGCCGGGCTCGGCAGCAGGGGCGTGTTCGTACTCGCTGCTACGACAGCCCAGATCGCCACCAACAGCGGCAGCGCAACCCAGCAGGCATAGCGCGACCCACTCATGGCCCACTCTGAAACAGCGCCGCGGGCATCAGCTGACCCTGCTTGGCGCCAGTCAGGACCAACAGCCGCTGCAGCGCAGTGATACGCGCTTCGTCCAGCGGCTGCGGGATGCCTTCAACGAAGCTGTCATGCAGCGCGGCGAACACTGCGTCTTTGTCGGCACGCATCAAGGGCCGGATCGTTTGCCAGTTATCGGGCTGCCTCGCCAGCTCGTCCTTGGTCTGTCGCAGCGCGCTGGCAAAGCGTTTTAGCAGATCACCGTGCGCGTTGGCCCAGGCTTGCGGAAACAGATAACCCAGCACGGGCAGATCCGGATCGAGACCCAGTGTTCCGACCAGTTCATCAAGACCGAACGCTGTGTGTACGCCGCCTTCGCCGCGCAGGCGCGCCGAGAAGTGCCAGAAGGTCAGCAACGCATCCACCTGACCGCGCCGCAGCGCCTGACTGAGCAGCGGTGGCGCGGCGTACTGCACTGTCGCTTCGCGCGCCAAATCGATTCCCTGCTTTGCCGCTACCTGCTGCAACAGTTGCCAGCCCAGCCCGTCCGGCCCGCCTGCCACACCGATACGTTTGCCGCGCAGATCGGCCAGGGTGCGAATGTCGCTGCCGTCCTTTACCAGAACTTCGCCGATCTGCGAGGAAAACGGCAGGTAGCGATATGCCGTGCCGGCCTCGTAACGCGCCTGCGCCCAGAGTAAATCGCTGACCGCGCCGTCCACGCTGCCGCTGCTCAGCGCCAGCCTTGAGGCGGGCAAGTCAGCCACCAGACGCACCTTCAACTCGAAGCCATTGGCCCGGTCAAGGTTGTGACGCTTGAGATGATCGAGTTCCCAATGCGGCGTGCCGAACTGCAGCACGCTGAGCGTGAGGACCGGCAGTGATTGCGTCTCGCCCTGCGCCTGGACAAACAACGGCAACATCGCGAGCAGAACCACACGCCCACATCGAAGTGCGGCGAGGCATGCGCGAGCGAAATAGAGGATGAGGGACAGCGGAGCAGGCTTCATGCCCGCAGGGTACGAAGCCTCACATCAGCCACGAATAGTACTTTGGTGTCTCTTCGCTGCTGCGATGGTCGGGGCTGTAGCTGTCGCAGCAGCGGTGCTGGTTCGGGTGACGATCAGCGCTCGATCTCGGCAAGCTTGCCTACCAACCGCGCCTGCAGCTTTTCCAGCTCCGCCGGATCGGCCTTGCCTGCGGCATGAATACCGAGCCCCTCTCCCGAATAGCGCGGGACGATGTGCACATGGATATGAAACACCGTCTGCCCCGCTGGCGCCCCGTTGAACTGCGCGATCTGCAGGCCGTCAGGCTGCAGCTCATCGACGATCACACGCGCCAGCTTTTGCGCCACCGCCATCACCTTGCACAGCGCCTCGGTATCGACGTCGAGGATGTTGCAGGCCGCGGAGCGCTTCGGAATTACCAGCACATGCCCGTAGGACTGCGGAAACACGTCTAGAAAGGCCAGGACATCGTCGTCTTCGTAGAGCTTGTAGCAAGGCGCATCGCCGCGAATGATCTGAGCGAAGATGTTTTGCGAGTCGTAGGGGGTAGTCAGGGACACGTGCTGCGCTCCATGGCGAAGTTGAAACTTGAACCATAGCGGGCGCCAATGCCCGTGCAAAGTGGCGAACACAACAACGTTGGTTATCACCCCGTCCACCTGCTGCCTGGGCGTCCTGCCCCAACCAGCAGCGTCGACCAGCCGCAACGAGGACAGACCGCAGCTGTCCGAATGAAAACAAGCCAAGGTGCGCCTTCGCTATACGGCGCGCTGTTTTATCTCCGACGTCACCCTGAGGAGGAACCGATGCACGATCTATCCACCTTCGCCATCACGCAGAAATGGCCCGCCAGCTACCCGGATCGCCTGCAGCTGTATTCGCTGCCCACGCCCAACGGGGTGAAGGTGTCGATCATGCTGGAGGAGACGGGCCTGCCCTACGAGGCGCATCTGGTCAGCTTCGAGAGTGGTGACCAGCGCTCGGAAGAATTTCTTTCGCTGAACCCGAACAACAAGATCCCGGCGATCCTCGACCCCAATGGTCCGGATGGCGAGCCGCTGGCGTTGTTCGAGTCCGGTGCGATTCTGCTGTACCTGGCGGACAAGACCGGACAGTTCATGCCCGAAGACGCCGCCGCCCGCTACGAGACAATTCAGTGGTTGATGTTCCAGATGGGCGGCGTCGGGCCGATGTTTGGCCAGCTCGGCTTCTTCCATAAGTTCGCCGGCAAGGACTACGAGGACAAGCGCCCCCGCGACCGTTACGTCGCCGAAGCCCAACGTCTATTGGGCGTGCTGGACAGGCGCCTGCAGGGCCGCGACTGGCTCATGGGCGGTCGTTACAGCATCGCCGACATCGCGACCTTCCCCTGGGTGCGCGGCCTCGTTGAATTCTACGAAGCGCGCGAACTGGTGGAGTTCGAACGCTTCGTCAACGTACAGCGGGTATTGGATGCCTTCGTTGAGCGTCCCGCAGTAGCCAAGGGGCTGAATATTCCAGCTCGCGGCTAACCCGTCAGATCACCTTTGCCGCCCGCCCGATGAACTGGATCGGTCCGGTCGGCAGACCGGTCGGTGAGCCGGCGGGCTGTTCCAGCGTCAACTCGAACAACTGGTTGGGCTGCAACGGAGGCAGGTCATCGAGACGAATCCTTACCGGCTCGCCGGGTTTGACCAGCCCGAGGGAGACAGGCGCCTGCCAGCCTTCGGCCTTGGTCCAGAGCTGCAGTGCTTTATCCGGCGGCAACTCGGTGACGCCCAACGGAATCAGCTCGATCTCCTGCGTCCGATTGCTGGCCTGCACGACCCAACCCGGTGACAGGTCCTGCGGCGCAGCGAGCACCACGAGCCAGGTCGGCGAAGGTTCAGGCGAAATACGCGTCACCAGCAAGGCGCCGAGTACCAGCGTGGCTGCCATGCCGGCTGCAGCAAAACCACGCCACAGAGACAGACTGTCCCACCAGCTGGACCGGCGCGCTGGTGCTACCGGAACAGCCTGACGATTCGCTTCGTCCAGCGTGCGTTGAATGCGACTCCACAAATGCGGCGAAGGTGTTTGCGGTTCGACCAGGTCGGTCAGGTGCAGCAGCCGCGCTTCCCAGTAATCGACCGCTGCACTCAGCTCAGGCTCGACGGCCAGACGCTTTTCGACCGCCTCCCGGTCTACCGCATCGAGGGTGCCAAGCACATATTCACCGGCGAGTTCGTGCAAGGTCTCGTGCGAATCATTGGGTTCGTTGTTCATCCGATGCACTCTCGAAGGGCGGTCAGGCTGCGGCGGATCCAGGCTTTCACCGTGCCCAATGGCGCACCAAGGCGCTGGGCAATTTCCTGATGCGAATAGCCGTCCACGTAAGCGTGAAACACGCAGTTGCGGCGCACCGGTTCGAGTTGTTCGAGACAGGCTTCGATCCTGCCGGGGTTTACCCGCCAATCAAAGGCGTCGGTCTGTTCCTGCCAGCCATCGATGGCGGCGTGCTCCATGTCGCCCTCCTCGTCCGGTTCCATCTGGACGTGGCGAGCATTGTTACGTACGGCGTTTAGGGCCAGATGGCGGGTCAGGCTGAAAATCCAGCCGCGGCCAGAGCCACGCGTTTGATCATAGGTCCCGGCCTTGTTCCAGATGCGGATGAAGGCGTCATGGACGATGTCTTCGGCCAGTGCCAGGTCGCGCACGATGCGCTGTACCACGCCGAGCAGGCGCGGACTTTCCTGCTCGTAAAGCTGCTGCAACGCTGATCGCTCGCCACGCGCGCAGGCGCGCAGTGCCGCTTCGTAATCGAACAAGGGGGGTTGCGACACGGTATCTGCCATTGGCTGGTTATCGACACCCCCGGCACATGTGGGCCGGGGAGTCAAAGCATAGAGGCGATCAGCGCTCATATCGAGCGGCTTTTCACCCGCTGCGCTTTACTCACTTGCTGGCCCAGAACAGATAGTCGGCCTGGTAATCGACAATCTGCTGCTCGCCTTCATTAGCCGCTGCGCACGCCTTGGCCGGCGCTACGCCGCCTTTGGTCGCGACACGCTGAATGTAGGTAACACCGGTCATCGCGCCTTTGCCTTCGGCTGGGTTGGCCTTGACCAACTGGTGCGGGATGTTGCCCTCGCCAGCCGGCGCGATGGCGACCTGAGTGCCGGTCACCTTGGAGCCGTCCATCGATTCCCAGGTTGCAGGCGGGCCGTAGTAGTTGCCGACCTGCTTGCCGCTGCGGTCGTTGAGCGCTGCCTTCGGCCCCATGAAGACCCAAGCCATCTGGCCGGGCATGTCGGTCTTGGCCTGGCATTCGTAGGTGATCTGACCGACGCCAACAGCTTCCATGGCGACCTTGTGGCCATCCGGTACGCGCACGGCTTCAGGTACATCCATCTGGGCAAAAACGCTGGTAGAGCAGCCGAGGGCCAGTGTCAGACCGGTCAGGCAGAAGATCTTTTTTGCGTCCATTTTCGTGTCTCCGGGTAGTGATCGGATTGCGCGGCCAAGCGGCCACTACCTGTACTACCCAGCAGGCAGACGATTGGATGCAGTGAGTTTGAAAAAAAGTTGCGAGCCTTGTCCTGCACCTTGAACCCATCGCCGAGGGTGAAAGGCTGCTCGCGGCGCCATCAGAATGCGAAAAGGTGGTGATACCCCTCTGACAAACATTTCCTGAGCCGAGCCGACTGCGTCAGCGTCAGCGTCAGCGTCAGCGTCAGCGTCAGCGTCAGCGTCAGCGTGGCTAGGATGACGAACTGCATGAGCTAGCATTCAGCCATCTCATCTAACCATTTCGATGGTTTTGTCCAGCTTTATAGCAACGAATTTTTCTAAAAAAGCCGTTGACAGATTTTTTATGCACATTCGATGCATCCGTTCTGGACGTGTTCTGCACGTACCTTCCACCGCAGCGTCACTATCTAGTAACTAACTGATTTAAAAGGAATTACTGATACTGAGTAAAAACTCGTCGATCTGTTCGTAGCCCGCGTGAGCTGGGCGTTTGGTCGAGTCATCCAAGTTATGTGCACAGTGTTATCCACAAGTTTTGTGGATAACATCACGGACGCCAAAGATACCGGGGCTTCGCGACTGTCGGCGTGCCCATACTCGGTAATTGCTACCGTTTTAAGAACCCTCACCCAGTGCATCGTACCCAGTGTGAAGGATCGGGGGACGGTCCTGTACAGACGCGATTGGCGCGCCCGAACTTTTGTTATAACGTATCGCGCCCAAATCGCGATGCGTCCTGCATTCGCGTGATGTCTTCCGTCGCGAGTGCTCCATGTCCGCCTCTACCGCAACCTCACCTGCCTCGGCGCGTCTGCAATCTATCGATGCGCTACGTGGTCTGGTCATCCTGTTCATGCTGCTAGACCACGTTCGCGAAACCTTTCTGCTGCATCTGCAGGTCCCGGATCCGATGGATGTCGCGGTCACCGAACCTGCGATGTTCTTCAGCAGGACGCTGGCCCATCTCTGCGCGCCGGTATTCATCCTACTCACCGGTCTATCAGCGTTTCTGTACGGGGAGAAACATGCAGGGCGGGCGGCCGTTTCGAACTTTCTGCTCAAGCGCGGACTTTTTCTGGTGGTGCTGGAGTTCACCCTGGTCAACTTCGCCTGGACGTTCCAGGTCCCGCCGAGCGTGATTTACCTGCAGGTTATCTGGGCAATCGGTCTGAGCATGATTGCCCTGGCCGCATTGCTCTGGCTGCCGCGCGGACTGCTGGCGGCTCTGGGTCTGGCAATCATCGCGGGCCACAACCTGCTCGACCCGCTGCACTTCGCCAGCGACTCGCTGATGCATATTCCGTGGGCGGTCCTGCATGACCGTGGCTGGATCGATATTTCTGAAAGCCTGCGCCTACGCACTTCTTACCCGCTGCTGCCGTGGATCGGCGTGATCGCCATCGGCTACTCCATCGGTCCGTGGTTTGCCCGTGAAGCGGACCCGGTAGCGCGGCAGAGTCGATTGCGCAGCTATGGCTTGGGTGCGTTGCTGGCCTTCGTGGGTCTGCGTCTGATCAACGGCTACGGTGAGCAGCCGTGGAGTGCCGGCGAGACCGGGACGCAAACCCTGATGAGCCTGCTCAACATCACCAAGTATCCGCCGTCGCTGCTGTTTCTCTGCCTGACGCTGGGAAGCGGCCTGCTACTGTTGTTGGCCTTCGAGCGCCGCCAGACGCGCCGTTGGTTGCGACCACTATCAGTATTCGGGTCCGCACCGATGTTCTTTTACCTGCTGCACCTGTACGCACTCAAATTGCTCTATCTCGCCGCGGCGGCCATATGGGGGCTCAACCAGGGACGTTATTTCGGCTTTGACGCCGTATGGCCGATCTGGCTCAGCACGCTCGTTCTGGCAGTAGCACTGTTTCCGGCGGTGCGTTGGTTTGCAGAGCTGAAGGCACGCCGACGGGACATTCAGTGGCTCAAGTACCTCTGAGCCACACGCAACGCGCTCCGAAAGCCTGACCGTTACGCCTAGCCGGGGGAAAGCTCAAGCCTGGCCTCGGAAGGCCTGGCGGTAGTGCATCGGTGAAACCCCGAGAGCTTTGCTGAAATGCTGGCGTAGCGAGACCTGGGAGCCGAACCCGGCCAGCGAGGCAATGGCAGCAATAGGGTGGTCGGTGGTTTCCAGTAGCCGCTGGCTCAGGGCCAGCCGCTCGGTCAGTAGCCAGCCACTGACGGTTGTACCAGTGAGCAGTCGAAAATGCCGGGTGAAGGTACGCCGGCTCATCATCGCCTTGTCTGCCAAACTGTCCAACGTATGAGGTAGGTGCATCGTTGCCCGTGTCCAATCCAGCAATTCGCCTAGGCGTGTGTCGCGGCGATTTGCAGGCACGGGCTGTTCGATGAACTGCGCTTGGCCCCCTTGACGATGGGGCGACATGACCAGCCGCCGAGCGACCCGGTTGGCAATCTCCGCGCCCCAGTGCTTACGCAACAGATAGAGACAACAATCCAGCGCGGCGGCTGTGCCTGCGGACGTCAGCAGGCCATGGTCATCCAGGTAGAGCACATCAGCGTTGACCTCAACCGAGGGAAATCTTGTTTTGAAATGCTCGACCGATGCCCAATGGGTCGTAGCGCAACGACCATCGAGCAGGCCGGTCGCGGCCAGTACATAAGCGCCCAGACAAAGCCCAACAAGCGTGGCGCCGCGGGCGTGGGCGGCCACCAGCGCATCGATCAGTGCGGCTGGCGGTGGCTCATCGGCGTGACGCCAGCTCGGCATGATCACCGTCTGCGCCTGCTCCAGCGCTTCCAGTCCGCAGTCGACCTGCAACGCAAACCCCGCTGTGGTGCGCAGGAGTCCTGGCTCGGCTGCGCACACCTCGACACGATATCCCTGCTCTCGCGAGCCTTCCTCACCGAATACCAGGCACGGCACAGACAGGTGGAAAGGGCTGATCTGGTCAAAGGCAATAACTGCGATTCGATGCAGCTGCATGATTGACCCTTGGCGTCAAAGAACGCAGAGATGGGAAAATTGGCCCGATCTTAGCGCAAGCCGTCATGCGGGCCACTCACGATACCAACCGAGCCGCGACACAATGGCGCTCCCCCTCCTCGAGCAAGGACACCTCACATGAGCCAGAAGCGTGCATTGATCGTGATAGACGTACAGAACGAATACGTCACAGGCAACCTGCGCATCGAATACCCGGACGTGCAGTTGTCGCTCGGCAATATCGCACGCGCCATGGATGCGGCGCGCGACGCAGGAATTCCTGTCGTGGTTGTGCAACACCTAGCGCCGGCGAGTTCACCGTTGTTTGCCCGCGGCAGCCAGCAGGCCGAGTTGCACCCGACCGTTGCAGAGCGTCCATTCGATTTTCGCATCGAGAAGTCCATGGCCAGCGCCCTGACCAATACCGACCTTGGCGGCTGGCTGCGTGAACGGCAGATCGACACCCTGACGGTGGTGGGCTACATGACCCACAACTGCGATGTTTCAACGACGCTCCAGGCACACCATGAAGGCTGGAAGGTGGAGCTGCTGCATGACGCCAGTGGCTCGTTGCCCTACGAGAATTCGGTGGGCGCAGCTAGCGCCGAGGAAATTCATCGCGCCTTCACTGTGGTGATGAACACCGGCTTCGCGGCAGTGGTAACCACGGACGAATGGCTACAGGCCGTGCGGGATGAGCAAGCGCTTTCACCCGACAATATCTACCTGTCCAATCAACGAGCCGTGCAGCGCTGAAGGATTGAGCAAAGCTCCGCCGAACCTGTCAGCCGGCCCGACGGCGGAGGCCCAGCCATAAAAGCACGCCACCGGTCGCCATGAAGCCGGGCGCCATCCAGACGAAGGTCTTCGCTTCCGATGCAAGACCAATCGCCAGGCAGGCAACTCCTGAAACAAGCAGAGGGATGGCGGGCGTGAGATAGGACATCTTGTGGCGTTGCATGGGCGGCTCCAGAGCACTGAGACGCCATTAACCAATACGAACCAATCGCTAGTCAACGAGCGTCAGGGATTCGAGCAAGGCGCGCATGTCTTGCCAGTGCGTGCCCTCCCAGAAGATCTTGTCGCACTCACTGCAGCCCAGGAAGCGCTCATGGCGCGCCTGTACGCGCGGCGGGACGCGGTCGAGTATCGCCTGCCTGTCCACTTCATGCAGTCGCACATTGCAGCTCAAACACAAGCTGAAGGGTCGGGCATGGCTGGCCAGATCGAGCCGATGATAGAGCTCGCGCAGCTGACCTTGTGGTTTGAGCGCATGCACATAACAGCCGTGCAACACCACCCGGTGCATCAGCAGTGCGCGGTCGCGGGTCAGCAGGACACGCCGTTCACGGTTGGCCAGCTCTGCCATGGCCGCATCTTCGAAGTGGTTGTCGTACAGCGTGTCGAACCCGGCCATACGCAGCAGTCGCGCCAGACCGCCGAGGTGGGCATCCGCCACAAAACGCGGCGGGCCGGGCGGCAAAGGTTGAGCGGTTGCCAAAGCACTGACGTCCAGCTTTTCGAACTTGGGATATACGGCAATGCGGTCACCGTTTTCGATGGGCCAATCAAGGCCAGCTGGCGCGCCGTTCACTAGGGCCAACGCCACCTCGGTATGGGGTACGCCGAGGGCTTCGATCATGTGCTTGGTGGTGACAGACTCCGCGCAGGCACACTGAAATGCTTGCCCACGGCGGTCGACCGGGAGGAATGCGTTCAACCTGGCATAGAAGCGAAACGTTGCATTGGTCATGGTGTCTGGCAACGCCAAGCGAGCCTGCTTTACTACGCACGCGCAGCGCGCTCCGCTCCCGAAGATTGCGATAGGTCAGATCAGCTTATACCCGATCATCGCCAGCATGACTGCCAGACAAGGCCGCAGTACCGCTTCAGGCACTCGGCCGGCCAGGTTGCTGCCCAGGTAAATGCCCGGCAACGACCCCATTAGCAAGTAGGTCAGGATGGTCCAGTCCATGTTGCCCATGCTGGCGTGGCCCAGCCCGGCTACCAAGGTCAAAGGCACCGCGTGGGCGATCTCGGTGCCCACCAGTCGGCGGGTGGCCAGCAAAGGGTAAAGGAAGAACAGCGCCACGGTGCCCAACGCGCCAGCTCCGATGGAGGTCAGCGTCACCATTGCGCCGAGCACCACGCCCACCACCACGGTCAGGATGTTGAGGCCACGCGGCGAGAGCCGTGGGGTTGGACCTGAGAGACGCGCCGCAAAGGACATCAGGCGTTTCTTGAACAGCACTGCCAGCGCCGTGAGCACCAGTACCAAACCCAATGACTGTTTGATCACAGCATTGAGCACTTCCTGGTCGCCGTGCAGGCCCTTGAGTAGCCAGAGCATCAACGCTGCCGCCGGAACACTGCCCAACGCCAGCCAGCCGGTCAGGCGCCAGTCGATGTTTCGATGCTTCTGATGGACCCAGACGCCCCCTGCTTTGGTGATCGCGGCATAGAGCAAATCAGTACCAACAGCCGCAGCCGGATTTACGCCGAACCACAACAGGATCGGCGTCATCAGCGAGCCGCCGCCAACGCCGGTCATACCAACGATAAAGCCAACCAGCAGGCCGGCCACAATGAAGCCGATTACACCGAATTCCATCACGTGCTGTCCGATTAAGGCCCGCGGGGGCCGTGTCAAAGGCCAGCAGCATAACGGTCGAGACTAGCAATCCTTAATATAAGTTGGTGCTTTCTTAGTAGCTAAAAGATATATGCACGGCACCGCTGCGGTTGGCGCCGGTTTCTCCTGCAGCACCCAGCCGCCATACTGACGTTACAAAAATGCACGAGCATCCTCATGGATCTGATCTTCCTCGGTACCTCTTCCGGCACGCCGACCAAGTCCCGCAATGTCAGCGGTGTAGCCCTACTGGAAGATCAGGGCAAGGGCTGGTATCTGATCGACTGTGGCGAGGCCACCCAGCATCAACTGCTGCACACACCCCTGACGCTTCACGGCCTGCGTGCAGTGTTCATCACCCATGTGCACGGCGATCACTGCTACGGTTTACCTGGCCTGCTCGCCAGTGCTGGAATGGCGCGGCGGCAGGAACCACTGGAGATCATCGCTCCGAAGGCAATCGAAGGCTGGATCAGGGCAACGCTGGAAATGAGCCAGAGCTGGTTGCCCTATGAACTGAAATTTCATGCCACCGAGGCGCTCGATGGATGGTCCAGTTCCCAGATGCGGGTCGAGGCTACCGCCCTTTCACATCGCGTCCCGAGCTGGGGATACAGCTTTACCGAAACCCGCCCGGACCCGAGCCTCGATATCGACAAGCTCGACCGCGACGGCATCCCGCGCGGCCCACTCTGGGGCGAGCTGATGCATGGCCGCGAGGTCGCGTACGAGGGCCGTACGCTGCTAAGCGAGGACTATCTCCTCTTCAACCGTGCACCGCGTCGTGTGGTTATCGCAGGCGATAACGACCGACCCGAACTGCTCCGCGACGCCTGCCAAGGCGCGCAAATACTGGTTCACGAAGCCACCTATACCCAGGCGATTGCCGAAACCGGTAAAGCCGATTTCGGCCATAGCACAGCCGCGCAGGTCGCCGCTTTTGCAGCATCGGTAAAGCTGCCGCATCTGGTGCTGACGCACTTCAGTGCGCGGTATCAAGGCGCTCCGAGTCGAGGCTTATCGATTGAAGACATTCGAGAGGAAGCCGCAGGACATTTTGGCGCGAACCTGATTTTGGCTGAGGATCTGCTGCGAGTCAGCCTAGACAAGCGTGGGCAGCTGCAACGGGTGGAAGATACGACCGGGACGAGCGCAAAGCATCACTGAGCCAGCAACCTGCGTTTAGCCTGGAATAACCGCCGCCGAGTAAAGCAGAATCAATACAACTTAATGATAAACACTATCATTTACATTCAGTTTACATATCGCTATTGTCGCCTCCTCTTCCACTGGAGATGACACCGTGCCATCAAACGCAACCCGTCTATTGCCATTGCTCAGCCTGCTCGCCGCTCCGGCTGTGTATGCTCAATCCGCCTCCCCGCTTGAACTTCCCGCTACCGCAGTAACCGGTGCCCGCGAAGAAGCAAGCTATAAGCCGGAAGCGAGCACGACTGCTCTGAAGATCGACGCCCCGCTGCGCGACATTCCGCAGTCGATCAACGTGGTGCCGCAAAGCGTGCTCAGGGATCAGGGCGCCGATTCTCTGGAAGACGCGCTGAAGAATGTTCCGGGCATCGGGCTGAGCAACGGCGACGGGCAACGCGACCAGGTCACTATCCGGGGCTTCAGTGCGATTGGCGACCAGTACATCGATGGCATCCGCGATGACGCGCTTTACTACCGGGACATGTCGAATATCGAGCGAGTGGAAGTACTCAAGGGCCCGGCCGCTGTGCTCTACGGTCGCGGCTCCTCCGGTGGCCTGATCAACAGCGTGACGAAGAAGCCGACCTTCTCGCCAGAGCAGGAAGTGGGCGTCAGCTTCGACAGCGAAGGAAAGCGGCGCACACAATTCGATGCTGGCTGGGCGGATCAAGAACAGCAAAACAAGGCGTTTCGGGTGACCGGCGCGCTGGAAGACAGCGACACCTTCCGCGAGGATGCCTTTCTGGAACGCAAGGCCCTGGCGCCATCGGCCTATTTCCGCCTTTCCGATGACCTCGAAATCAACCTCGGCGCGTCGTATCTGTATGACAAACGTCTGATCGACTTCGGTATTCCCGCACTCAACGGCCGCCCCGTCGATGTGGACCGCGACAAGCGCTTCGGTTCTGCCGATGCGAGCCAGGACTACACCCGTAGCGAAGTCTTCTCGCTGACAGCAGGCATCGATTACCGCATCAATGACGCCTTCACGCTGAGCAATACCAGCCGCTACTACCACTACGACCTGGACCGTAACAACACCCTGGCACACACCGATGCCAACCGCTTCGTTACCGCTCCGGACGGCAGCCTGCTGGTCAAGCTCAAGCGTGGCAACGTCCAGCGTAAGGAAGATGGCTGGTTCAACCAGACCGAGCTCAAGCAGAACGCGGTCTTTGCCGGCATGAACCATCAGTTGCTCTACGGCGCTGAGTTTGGCCGCCAGGAAAAGGATCAGCAGTTCTACAACCAGAACGACGTCGCGCGGGTGCCGGTGTATGGCGATACGCTGCTGCCGGTGCCTTCTCAAGCCAATCAGAAGACGGGGGACGGCCTCAATACTCAGGAAACCACGGGCCTCTACGTCCAGGACCTGATCGAACTGTCGCCACACTGGAAAGCGCTGTTAGGCGTGCGTTACGACGAGTTCGACCAGTCCTTCCGCAATGACTTCGATAACAAGGCCGAACTGGAACGTACCGATTACACCCTCAGCCCGCGCGCGGGTCTGGTCTGGCAGCCGGATGACATGCAGTCCTACTACCTGTCGGTCAGCCGCTCCTATCAGCCGTCGGGTGAGATGTTCCAGGTCAGCACGACCAACGTTGAGCTGGACCCGGAAGAAACCACGAACTACGAGATCGGCGCCAAATGGAACCTGTTGCAGGACCGGCTCACGCTGACCGCAGCGGTATTCCGTCTAGAGCGTACCCAGATCAAAACTACCGATCCGGTCAACCCGGCCAAGCTGATACTGGCGGGTGAGCAGCGCACCGACGGCTTCGAAGCCACCTTCATGGGTCAGGTCTCGGAAAAGTGGCAGCTGTATGGTGGCTACGCCTTCCTGGATGCCGAAATCACCAAGTCGAACAGCAAGACCAACGGTGTCGACAACGAAGGTCAGGTCCCGACGCTCACGCCACGCCACAGCGCCAACCTGTGGGCGGTGCGCTCACTCGACACCAACTGGCGCGTCGGCATGGGCGCCAACTACGTCGGCAGCCGATACACCGCGCTGGACAACGATACCGAGCTACCCGGCTACACCACCGTCGACGCGGCGCTGTTCTATGAGCAACCCAAGTGGGATGCGGCACTGCGTCTGTTCAACGTCTTCGACAAGGAGTACTACGCCTCGGCGCACGGCTCTGTTGACCTGATCACCCCCGGCGCGCCACGCACTCTAGAGCTGAGCGCCAACTACCGGTTCTAAGTGATTTCGAGTAGCTGAAATTAGCGAGGCGCTTATCGATAAGCGCCTCGTTTCATTTCGTCGCCTGTATTACCGCCTGCCCTACCCGGCCAGCTCACGACGGCGATTCTGAAGAACAACTGAAGCTGTAACACTCAGCAGTCAAGCCTCCACCTGACTCCACTGCTTGTTCAATCGTTTGTCCGACACCGCCATCTTCGTCCCCAGCTGCTGCGCCCAGAGCGATACACGGTATTCCTCGAGCATCCAGCGGTAAGCTGTCAGCTCGGGGTCGCGTTTGCCTTCTTGCTGGTGCTTCTTCAGTCGCGCCTGGTACTGCTCCCAATAGCCAGCCAACTCGCCGGACCACACGCGGTCACGCTGCAACTGGGCGCCGATCTTCTCGAAGCGTTGCTCGACAGCCTTGAGGTAGCGTGGATATTCCTTCAACCACTCACCCGGTGTTTCGCGCACGAAGCCCGGATAGACCAGATTGGCCAGCTGCGCCTTGATGTCGGTTAGCGCCACCGCCTGGGCCAGGTCGATCTTGCCTTTGAAGCGCTTCTGCAGCCCGTGCCAGAGCTTGAGAATGTCCAGCGTCAGGCGCGCCAGCCGTTCGGCGTGCGCCGCCCAGTCGCCGCGTTTGCGCTCGGCCAGTGACGCCAGCGCCGCGCCGTCGCGGGGCAGCGGGGTTTCGCCGTCGAGGATGCAGCTGTCGAGGCTGGCCAGCAGGATATCCTCGACCAGCGCATCGACCTTGCCCATATCGCGGTACAGCAGCGCCAGCTCAGTGAGGCCCGGCAGTTTGTTGCGCAGGTATTTCGCCGGCTCGGCCAGTTGTTGCAGCAACAAGCGCTGCAAGGCGCGGCGATGTTGGAAGTCGGCCTCGGCCTGGGTCGGGAAACGTCCCTCCTTGACCACCCCAGCCTCCTCGACCAGTGCGGGATAGACCGTCATCGACAACCCGGCCATCTTCGCCTGAGCCTTCTCAGCCACCTGGGCGAACCCCTTCGCCTCAACCGGTTTCTGTTCGGCCTTCTGCTGCGGCGGCACCAATGCGGCCTGGCTGGCTTCATTGAAGCGTGCGGTCAGTTCGGCCAGATCACGGCCTTCACCGAGGAATTTCCCACGGGCGTCGACCACCTCGATGTTCATCTTCAGATGGCTTTCGAGCCCCACGGCCGCTTCCGCCCAGGCATCGTCCGACACCCGGGCACCGGTCATGCGCAGCAGCTCGCGGCCCAGCGCATCCGGCAGCGCGCCGTCAGCGAAGGTGATTTTCGAGAGCGCGGCCTTTACGAAGTCCGGCACCGGGACGAAGTTCTTGCGGATCGCCTTGGGCAAGTTGCGCACCAGCGCCACGGCCTTGGCCTCGATCAACCCCGGCACCAGCCAGTCGAGCCGCTCGGCACGCAGTTGCGGCAACAGCGGCGCGGGGACACGCAGCGTCACGCCATCGCGCGGGTGGTTGGGTTCGAAGTGATACTCCAGCGGCAGCTGCAGTTCGCCAATACGCAGATGGTCCGGGTACTGCGCCGCGGTGACTTCGCTGGCGTCACGCGCCAGGACATCCTCATCGCGCATGACCAAGAGCTGCGGGTTCTTCTGACTCTCACGCTTGTACCAGGTCTCGAAGCTCGCGGTCTGGTAGATGTCTTGCGGCACGCGCGCGTCGTAATAGGCGAATAGCGTGTCCTCGTCGGCAATGATGTCGCGGCGACGGGCCTTGGCTTCCAGCTCGTCAAACAGCTCCAGCAGTTCGCGATTGGCGGTGAGCGCCTTGGCGCGGCTGTGCATCTCGCCGCGCACTAGGCCCTCGCGTATAAACAGTTCACGCGCAGCGGCCGGATCGATGGGACCGAAATGCACCGGCCGCCGCGCCACGACGATCATGCCGTACAGGGTGACCTGCTCGAAGGCGACCACCTGCCCGCGCTTCTTCTCCCAGTGCGGCTCGAAGTGGTTGGTCTTGGTCAGGTGCTTGGCAAGCGGCTCGATCCAGTCGGGCTCGATCTTCGCGACCATGCGCGCGAACAGCTTCGTAGTTTCGACAAGCTCCGCCGCCATGATCCAGTTGGGCTTCTTGCGGCCGATGACACTGGACGGATGCACCCAAAAACGACGCTGGCGGGCACCGAGAAAGTCGCCCTCCTCGGTCTTGTGCCCAACCTGGCTGAGCAGCCCGGACAGAATCGCCTTGTGCACCGCCGCATAGCTTTTGGCTTTCTGCGCGGCCTCGCTGGCTTCGGCTTGCTGGGCCAGTTTGACGTTGACCTTCTTGTCCTTCGTCAGAGCGGGCCTGTCCGTGGAAGAGGCTTCGCCGTCCTCCACCCTTCCTGGATCAGCAGCTGGAGCGGACTTCGCATTGCGAGACTCGGCGTGCTGGCGATCCTGACGCTGCGATACCCGCTCATCCGCAGACTGGCTGCCACGGTTCTGCGCGCTATCGTTGAGCTTCAGCTCCCGAACGATCAGCGTCAGCTGGCGATGCGCATCCCGCCACTCGCGAAGCCGCAGATAGTTGAGGAAGTTCTTCCGACACCAGGTGCGCAACGGGTTGGAACCGAGCGCCTGGCGCTGCTCCTCGAAACCGCGCCAGAGATTGATCAGCGCCGCGAAATCCGAGTCCGGATCCTTCCACTGCGCGTGGGCCTGGTCGGCCTGCTGCTGTCGATCAGCCGGGCGCTCGCGCACGTCCTGCACCGACAGCGCGCTGGCGACGATCAGCACCTCGGCCATGCTGCCCATCTTCGCAGCTTCCAGCAGCATACGCCCGAGCCGTGGGTCGATGGGCAGGCGCGCCAGCTGCCGGCCCAAGGGGGTCAGCTGGTTCTCGCGATTGACCGCCGACAGCTCCTGCAACAGGTTGAAGCCATCGCTGATGGCCTTGCCGTCCGGCGGTTCGATGAATGGGAAGTCTTCGATCTGGCCGAGGCGCAGGTGAAGTATCTGCAGAATAACCGCAGCAAGATTGGTGCGAAGGATTTCCGGATCGGTGAATTCCGGACGACTGAGGAAATCCTCCTCGCTGTACAACCGGATGCAGATCCCCGGCTCGACCCGCCCACATCGCCCCTTGCGCTGGTTGGCGCTGGCCTGGGACACCGCCTCGATCGGCAGCCGCTGCACCTTGGCGCGGTAGCTGTAACGACTGATGCGCGCCGTACCCGAATCGATCACGTAGCGGATGCCGGGGACGGTCAACGAGGTTTCAGCAACGTTGGTCGCCAGCACGATCTTGCGGCCGGCAGCGGGCCGGAAAATCTTCTGCTGCTCGGCGGGCGTCAGCCGTGCATACAGCGGCAGCACCTCGGTGAATTTCAGATTGGCCTTGCGTAGAACCTCCGCCGCATCGCGAATCTCCCGCTCGCCTGGCAGGAACACCAGCACGTCGCCGGGGCGCTTGCCGATGCTGCGCTCATGGGCATCGATCTCGTCCAGCGCCGCCAGAATGCCTTGGTCGACGGTGAGGTCATCCTCAACGCGGTTGCCGTCCTCATCGGTCTCGGCGGCCAGCGGGCGATACCAGGTGTCGACCGGAAAGGTGCGCCCCGAGACTTCAACGATCGGCGCACCATTGAAATGCTCGGAGAAGCGCTCCAGGTCGATGGTCGCCGAGGTGATGATGACCTTCAGGTCGGGCCGGCGCGGCAGCAGCGTCTTGAGGTAGCCAAGCAAGAAGTCGATATTGAGGCTGCGTTCATGGGCCTCGTCGACGATGATGGTGTCGTAACGCTCGAGGAAACGGTCGTGCTGGGTTTCAGCCAACAGGATGCCATCAGTCATCAGCTTGATCAGCGAGCTGTCCTTGCTCTGGTCCTCGAAGCGAACCTGATAACCCACCAGCTCACCCAGCGGCGTGCCGATCTCTTCGGCAACACGAGTGGCAACGCTACGAGCAGCCAACCGGCGCGGTTGCGTGTGGCCGATCAGGCCATGCACGCCCCGGCCGATTTCCAGACAGATCTTCGGCAGTTGGGTGGTCTTGCCTGAGCCGGTTTCACCGGCAATCACCAGCACCTGATACTTTTCCAGTGCGGCCTTGATCTCGTCGCGCTTGGCGGCGATCGGCAGGCTGTCGTCGTAGCGCATGACAGGCACACTCTGACGCCGCGCCTCGACCTTGGCCGCTGAAGCTTGAAAGCGCTCAAGCCACTGAGCGAGGCGTTCCTCGTCAATCGGGGCGGCACCGGCTTTTTTGCGCAGGTCGTGCAGCTGACGACGCAAGCGATGACGGTCGGCGTACATCGCCTGATCGAGGTTTTTCAGGAGTTGTTCTGAAGCAGGCGTTGCGTCGGTCATGGACAGCCGTAAGCGATTTCGTGAAGGGCGCGATTGTCGCAGATTTGGCATGGATGTGGTGGGTCCCCAGGAACCACGCGGACTCCAGCAATCATGGGCCTTCACGAAACTACACTCAGTCACAACCCAGTCACAAGTCGGTCACAAGTTCAGGTCGTTTTGGCCTCTCCTTGGCACTTCAGGAAGCAGGGCGTTTATCAGTTGAGGGTCCGTCCCAAGGGCTCCACTGTGGCATCCTGTACTGTCTCGCTCCGCACTACCGACCGACCTACCGCAATGACCACCAGCAAGCAGCTCCAGACGGCTCTCAGGGCCTTTCACCTCGACAACCCCGACTCAACATGGCCTGAGCTACGCGACCACCTCCGGTCCATCGCTGAGGACCTCCTGGCGACTCCTACGGAGTGGGAGCTGTTGGATGTCATGGGCCTGACTTACTCGGACCTGAATGATGACCTGGGGCGAATCGCATCGACTGCCGCTCTGACCGTCCCTCAGACCAAAGGGGTGATTATGGCGAGGCAGATCATGCAGGCGGCTGAGCGGAGGCTGGGAGGTGACCCAAGGCAGTTGGTGAAGCTAATAGACAAAATAGATAGGGAGGCCGACCGTGATAGCCTCAAGGCATCGCCTGTTTCCCTATCTGTAAGTCCACCTCAGGCTCCATCTCAGGCCCTCCCGCCAGTTACCTTTGAGTCCCTCGCTGAGTCCTACCGAAACGAGCACCGGGCGAACGTCAAAGAGAGCAGCATGAAGGAAATCGGCTATAGCCACCGGACGCTCTCTGAAGCCCTGGGCGATCTTGATCTGAGGACCCACACACGGGCTGACCTTATCGCCCTTCGGGAGACGCTTTCAGAGTCGCGGGTTCCACTCAGCGTTAACAACCTGCTAACCAAGCTCTCCACGGTCCTCAGCTGGGCTGTGAGCAACGATCTGATTCCCAAGGCATACACCCAGAACCTCAAGTACAAGAAGGGCGCGGAGAGCACCAGAAAGGCGTTCACTCAGGAGCAGATAGCTACTCTGATGGCCCACGTTAACAGCCTCCCGGCTGACTCTTGGAAGCGATGGGCTTTGTCCTTGGGAGTCATCACTGGGGCAAGGCTGAACGAATACGCCCAGTTGACCAAAGAGGACGTACGCAAAGAGGGGGATGTCTGGGTTCTCGACATCAACGACAATAACGGTAAGGAACTCAAGACGGCTCAGTCCAAGAGGCTCGTTCCGTTGACCGATGGAGCCTATGGGTTCGACCTGGGGGCCTTCCTACGCTTCGTTGAGAACTCCGAGGGGAACACTGTGCTGGGCGTGAACTACCGCCTTGCTGGTCGAGGGCTTAACTTCGCTCTACGGGACATTCTGAGCAACGATGATCCCGATCTGACCCTCCACTCGCTGCGGCACTCAATCACGTCCCTACTGCAAGCTGAGGGGGTCCCAGTGGCATACGTCCAGGCGATCCTTGGGCAGTCGTCTGGGACCCTGGCGTTCGATACTTATGGTTCAGGGGTGCCGGTCGAGAAGCTCGCAGTCGTTCTGAGGGAGAAGCTGCCCAGGTAAGCCGAGCGGCAGGCTTAGGGGACACTGTGTCCCTTATGCGCCTAACAGAAGATGGGCATGGTGAGTCTTGAGGTCTCCTTGGGCCATCTCAGGTCTCTAATATCGTTAGAGGCACAGGGTGCCCTGAAAGCACTTGATCGAGGCACTGGTGGCGGAAAGCGCCACTTGTGGTCCCCAATGATCTTACAGGGCGTCCCTGCTGACATAATGGAGGGACGTACCCTGGCAGAAAATGCCAGAGAGCACCCTGCCCTACACCAAAAGTGTAGACCTGCCGACCGTCCTTCAAAAGTTACCGAGACAAGGAAACCGCCAGCGCAATCCAGTTTGGGTGTCTACGGAAAATACGGAGACCATGCAGTCCATCAAGCAGGTAATGGGCATCAGGTGCGCTACTGCGTACCGTCGAGCTGGACGTTCTGATCGGGCACCCCGAGCATGACCTCCTGTTCATCGCTACCCAGGTGGCCCGAGCGGCTGGCCTGAAGGACCCGAGCAACCGGGCACTGGAAGGGAGCCGAATGGAGCCGAGCAAGGCCCTTCGGATCAAAGACCTACCGGAATGGCAGGGTCTACTGGAATCCGGTAGACCGGACTTGCAGGGTCGATCCTGGATTTTCAGTGAGTCCCTGGTCTACCAGATGCTCCTCAGGGGCCACGCCCCGGCCAGTGAGCCATTCCGCAAGTGGGTCACCGAGGAAGTCCTCCCGTCGATCCGCAAGACCGGCTCCTACAACGTCAATGAGTCCACCACGGAGACCGGCCAGCAGTTCGCCGGGGAACTCTCGGCCCTACATGACGCTATCGCGGGGCTGCTGAAGCAGAACGCCTCGATCCTGGGGATGCTCCGAAGGAGACCTATACTATTAGTGTAGGCCTGTAGGATGGCAACGAGCGGACCATTCAGACCCACAACATTACTGTAGATCGCTCTGGCCTTGCTCCAAAAGTGGTTAATCTCGCCACTTTTAATTGCATGGGGGCACCTCAACACGTAGGGACCCAGTGCCGGTGGGAAGTATCCCCCGAAAGGGGAGGCCTTCACTGGTCAATCTTTGAGCAATCATCGCGCTCCTACGTGAAATCTGAAGGGCTCGCTGGGTCCTGGCCTTGGCGATTTGGCGTAGCGACGGACTGCGAGGCGGCACCAAAAGGCGATCCTCAAGCATAGCTGGTGACCCTTGGTCAACTTCTATTTAAAAACCCTCACTAATAGGACAGACGATGATTCTGAGAGAAAAATAATTCTCAGGTCCTCCTCGACCCATTCGACTTCCCTGCGGTTGCTCTTAAAGCAGCTCACCAGGGTGACCCTTTTGTTTCCACTGGAATGACCCGCCGCTGACTACAGCACAGGGACCCAGCCGTGGGCCCGGTAGTCGAGCCGGGGTGAGCTATGAATTAAGCCGAGTGTTCCTCGGTCGTCTCAGGGAGGTGGTGGCCCCTGATTCGTTCATAGACACAAGGGTGGCTGTTACTTAAAGATTCTAAAGGATCATCTTCTTATTACTCTTTTAATAATCTTTAAACTTTAGGTTTTCTCTGGGTCCTTAGGTTCTCCTTGAGGAACTTGGTTGTCTTCAAGTTTGGGACAGGTCTTGCCAGACCATGATCCTGATCCCTTTGAGAGCAACCTAATGTCCCTGGGTCTGGCTTTCGGAAAAGTCGAAAGGTCCACCTCAGTTAAAAACCCTCAGTAGGAGATGACCACACTCGGTTGTCCCTCCTCGCCCGTCGCTGGGCACCAACGCCAGTTCCCTCTGGCAATCCCAATCCAGTCTTTCTGATAGCGCCTTTCATGCCACGCCGGTTCCCTTGTCTGGGGTCTGGATGACCGGCTGTGGGTGCGACCTGAAGGGCGCTACCAAAAGGAAAACAGACAAATGAATATCGACATTAAGCACAAGCACGCTGGGCACCTGATCGTCATCGAAGGGCACCCCTTTAAGGCAAACGATGCGGGCCAATGGGACCTGACCGAAATCTGGCAGACCTTGAAACTTGCCAAGGGTAAGCAGCCGAAACGCTTCGTTGAACGCAAAGAGGCTCAGCGATTGGAACAAGCCGGAAAAATCGGCTCGTTAAATCGTGGTCGGGCAGGCTCCCAAACTCTCGCAGCAAAGCAGGCAGTTATCCGCTATGCCGCCTGGGTTTCCTCTGAGTTCGAGGATATGGTCTTCGATGCCTTCGAGGCTATCCTTGAGATGCCTGAGCTCGCCACGGTAGTCATCCAAAAGATGGCCGAGATGGGGCGAGAGAAGTCCGCTGAGCTGCTGGCGCGCAGTGCCTTCAACGATAAGTGCGACTGGAAGGCCCTCAAGCGAGGTCCTCAGTCCCAGACCCCAGCCGCCAAGGCCCACCGTCAGCGTAAGGCTCAGGAAGCCAAGCTGGCCGCTCGGATTCGTCGCAACGTCAGCCGGGAGGGCATGTAATGCGCTATCGACTGATCCCAGGCCCAGGGTGCCCTCAGGCCCTCTGTGACCAGCTCAACGACGCTCTGGCAACCCCAAGCGCCCGCCGTGTCTACCATGCCGCTCGGAGCGCCTACAGGCTCCACACGGACCACACCCTGGCGTCCTTTCAGGCCGACCTCCAGGAAACGCTCAGGCTCCCCATGGGAGAGCTGGACGGCATCCTTGAGCGGGCCGCTATGACGTTTCCGGAAGCAATGCTGCTGCCTATCAGGTTCGACCTGAGGGCACGCTGAGAGCGCCTGTAGGGCTCCCAGGGAGTCGCTGGGTTTCGTCTTTAAGGTTTCATCATCCGTTATCGACAACCGCCAGCAGCCATTGGCACCCACTCCAGCGCCTCACCTGGGAGCCTTACAAGCTCACCCCAGTAGCGAACTAACGCTACGCCCTTCAGTTCCGCACGCCAGCTCGCTGGCCACCTGAAGCCCCCCAAACGCCCATCCCACGGGCGACACACTGAAATCAAGAATCCATAGAGCAAACCCCCAGGGTCGGCGTGTTTACGTCTCCTTGCGTCTTGTCGCGCCTGCCGTGCGGACTGGGGATTTGCTCTATGGGATAGGAGACCTACCCAAATGAAAATTACCGTTAGCAATGTAACTCCCGAGACCGTGAGTATCCACGGCCAAACCCTGGCCCGCGAGTATGCCGAGCTGGTCCTCCTGCCCCTATTGGTCGCGGCTGAAGGCCAGAACCATCCGGCAATCGTAAAGGTGGCCGAGGCGTTCGCTACCGCTGGGCTGAGCCTTGAGGGTTCCCCTGAGGCATCCCGACTCTATCGGAGCCACCAGCACCAGCAGCGAGTCGAGCAGGAGCGCCTGAAGGCTGAAGCCCAGGAACATGCCCGCCGTTGCCACGTCCAGACGCCCCAAGAGATTGCCCAGCAGATCGCTGAGCGTGAGCGCAAGGCCCGAGAGATTCGTGAGCATGGCGAACGCCTGCGAGCTGCCCGTGGACGTTAACGCTATGGACCTTCTGGTCCTCGTCCTGATTACCACTCGCCAATACTTTTTCTAAGGAGTTACCAAACAATGAAACCTTTCCAGTACAAGAAACCCGATAGCGTTTACTCCCAGACCGTCACCACTGCCCACGGCTCAACGGCCACCCAGGCAACCTTCCACACCTCGGACATCCGAGCGGACCACATGGCCGCTACGGACCCGCTGGTCTATGCCCAGGCCATGTATGAGGCTGCTGATGACCACCTCAACGGTGACGAGTGGCGCGACAACATGAACACGGCGTTTCCTTCCGAGGTTCGCCCTTACGGCTCCCAGCCGACCGCTCCCCAGGTTGCCCTAATGGATGACCGCTCCGTGACCTTCGATCCCCGCCAGACCTACGATGGGCAAACGATGACCCATGGTGAAGCCAAAGCGGGCTCCCTTGTTTCGATGGAGGCCCCAGAGGTCGGCATTCTGGTTTCGGGTCGTGTGTCGATCTTCGACCATACCGTCCAGTTCGGCTTCACTGAGCGCAGCATGGCGCAGACCGGGGAGAAACTGCTGGATGACCTTGAGCTGACCCTGGCCGGTAAGATTGCCCAGAGCCTTGAGGGTCAACCTTCGGTCACCACGGCTTACGTGGGTGCGCTAAGCGGTAGCCCTGCTGCCCAGGCTGAGGACCTGCTGGATATCCTGGCGGTCCACCTCGACACGTTCTGGGGCCGTGATGTCTCCGAGTTCGGCGTCCTGATCCCTGCGGCCCTCCGTCCGACCCTCAACCGTGCCGCTCAACGGGCTGGCCTTGAGGACATCGACGAGCTGGTGGGGACCCGTGTTCAGGTCTACAGCGGTCCAGACCGAGGCATCTTTTTGGTGCCCAAGGCGTTCGCCCTGCTGTCGTTCCGAGAAGACCAGAACGGCGATGTCTGGCGGGTGGAACTGAGCCGTAATGCTTCGACCCAGAGCTGGGACCTTGAGGTCTCCGCTGTGGTGGACGTGATGGCAACCGCTATGGTCGAAGTGAAGCTGGGTGGTTCCGAGTGGGAAACCACGCCGGTAGCCCTGCCGATCATCAAGCAACTGGTCCTCTCAGCGCAGCCGTAAGGCCCTGGGAGATGCACCAAAGGACGGGAGGTGGCCAGTAAGCTGGCGTGGTTGTGATAACCATCCCCCTTCCAATCCAAAGGAATGAGCCCTGGGTATACCTGGGGCCATCCTCTGCCGACAACTGGCTGTCACTGGGTCTCCTTGAGATTCGGTTTAAAGCTCCTCGACCTGAATGGGTCTTGGGGCTTCTTTTTGCAATACCTGACTAAATCAGTAGGAGACTCGCATGGGCAAGCTACAGGCTGCTTATTGGCTGCTGGTGGTTGCTCCTTGGGTCGTCTCGCTGGTCGCTCGGTCTGCCTTGAGAATCTGGGAGAAAAATCTGAGACCCCATCTCAATAAAGAAGACCAGCCAAATTCCCCCGTGCCGCCCTCGGTCCCCTTGGATCGCTGAGGCCCACAAGCAGCTGATGCAGGAGCAAAACAGAGGGAAAACAGACGGGTTCTGGAGGTCACAAGCTGGTCACAACTGAGTCACAAGCTGCCTTGACGAAGCCCGCAAACCCAGCAATCATGAGCCTTCCACCACCCTCCCAACAAATGTCGCAGATTTGCCCGACTGCCCGTAAGGAAAGGGATTGGCGGAAGGACCGCGCCGGCGAACCGGCGCGGTGTTCAGACGATCAACGGATCCAATGACCCCAA
>Ga0208814_1000114_pt1 | contig 59194 bp, 51 predicted proteins | sample MalvirAntarct_55_FD_184253 | JGI IMG/M metagenome (GOLD analysis project Ga0208814, IMG submission 184253) | Marine viral communities from the Global Malaspina Expedition - Malaspina viral metaG Antarct_55 (SPAdes) (version 2) | ecosystem: Environmental > Aquatic > Marine > Oceanic | place... | reverse complement strand
TGTTGTTAATAACATAAATGCCCAGGCAGGAACTAGCGCGTCATTAGTATTTGTTAAAGCAACATAACTATCTTTATATTGCTCCCAATTATGCTTGTTTACGGAGGCTCTAAAATCTTTTTCTTTAAGTAGCATACCTTCAAATAAAAATTGAGAAATATCAAGTTCTATTCTAATCCCTTCTGGATAAAAATCCTCAAGATCAAAAGTAATCAACTTACTTTCTGTAACTCTATTTTTTATTTCTTCTTGCATTTATAACATTCCCAATTCTAGTTTCGCTTCTTCGCTCATTAAGTCTTGACTCCAAGGTGGATCAAACGTAATTTCTACTTCTGCATCAGTAACAAAACTGATAGATTTAATTTTCTCTTCTACTTCTAAAGGTAAGGATTCGGCAACCGGGCAATTGGGAGTTGTTAATGTCATTAATACTTTTACTCCATAATCTTCATTGACAAATACATCATATATAAGTCCTAGTTCATAGATGTCTACAGGAATTTCCGGATCGAAGATAGTTTTAATCACTTTTACTATTTTCTCACCTAATTCCTCTGAATTCAATTTCACTTCTTTAGTCATTATTTATTAATTTGAGTCTGAAAGGCTAACGCATAAATTTTAAGTTGTTTTATCATGGACACCAACCCATTAGCTCTTGTTGGTGAAAGATGCTCCTTTAATCCAATTTTATCAATAAAATTGGTATTCGAATTTAAGATATCATTTGGTGTTTGATTAGAGAAAACACGTAATAAAATTGCAATGATTCCCTTGGTAATAATAGCATCACTATCAGCTGTATAATTTATTTTACCATCAATTAGTTCCGCATCTAACCAAACTTTAGATTGACAACCAGTTATTAAACGATCTTCTAGTTTATTATTTTCACTAATTAAGGGCAATGATTTTCCTAAATCAATCATATACTCATATTTTTGCATCCAATCATCAAACATTGAAAATTCATCAATAATCTCATCTTGTATTAATATCATATACTCATATTTTTGCATCCAATCATCAAACATTGAAAATTCATCAATAATCTCATCTTGTATTAATTCAATCGTCATCATAATTTTATTTACTTATTTTATATGCACGAATTAAAAGAGTCCCCTCTTCATTAAATAATGTTAGCATTTTTTCATCAAAACTAAATGTTTTTGAATCTTTATATGCTTTAAATAATTCTCTTTCAGTTTTCATAACCTTTTCTTCACAATACATTTCAGTAGCTCCTAATGGTCCAATTTTAAGTTCATTAGCATTAGAAATTGTATAGGTTCCAAAATAATTATTACAATTAGTTTTTCCTGAAATTTTATTTTCTGAAGTTTCAATTGTAAAACTTAATGTGCTTGATAATTCATTTCAAATTGTATAGGTTCCAAAATAATTATTACAATTAGTTTTTCCTGAAATTTTATTTTCTGAAGTTTCAATTGTAAAACTTAATGTGCTTGACAATTCATTTCTGTTAAGACTTTTTATTTCATATTTCCCAGAATTAATATCAATAGAAGGATTTTTTATTGTTTTTATTGTCTCCTTACAAGAAATGATCGCTAACGAAAATAATAGAATACTTAATGCGATAGTGTATTTCATATTTCTAATTATGACAACATCATCTGAGCTTTTTTAATAGCTTTTATAAATATATCAATCTCATGTTTTGTATTATAAAATGCAAATGATGCTCTAACAGTTCCTGAAATTTTATAAAAATCCATAATGGGTTGTGTACAATGTTGACCAGTCCTTACTGCAATTCCTAATTTATCAATAATAGTACCAATGTCATAAGAATGAATAGATCCTATATTAAATGAAATAACAGCTACCTTATTTTTAGAAGTACCATAGATTTTCATTCCTTCAACTTTCATAAGTTGATCTGTTGCATAAGTCAGTAACTCATTTTCATAAGTTGCAATTTTCTTTAAACCAATAGTGTTTAAATAATCAATAGCAATGCCAAAAGCTATACCAGCTGAAATATTAGGGGTACCTGCTTCAAATTTATGAGGTAAATCTGCATAAGTTGTTTTTTTGAAAGTAACTTCTTTAATCATTTCACCACCACCTTGGTATGGAGGAAGTTTTTTTAACCACTCTTCCTTACCATAAAGAATACCAACACCAGTTGGGCCGCACATTTTATGTGCAGATGTCACATAAAAATCGACATCTAATTCTTGAAAATCTGGTATTAAATGAGATGTTGCTTGAGCACCATCAATTAAAACTGCAGCTCCTTTTTGATGAGCTTTATCAATAATTTCTTTAATTGGATTAACGGTACCCAATGAGTTTGAAACATGATTTACAAAAACTATTTTTGTGTTATTGGACAGTAAGTTTTCATATTCGGAAATAATTAACTCCCCATCTTCATTCATGGGAATTACTTTTAATAATGCTCCGGTTTTTTCACAAAGCATTTGCCAAGGAACAATATTTGAATGATGTTCCATAGCAGAAACAATAATTTCATCTCCTTTTTTTAAAAGCGAGGAAAAACCAGAAGCTACTATGTTAATTCCATGAGTACAGCCAGAAGTAAAAATTATTTCGCAATCCTTTGCGGCATTAAAGTGTTTTTTAATTTTCTGTCTAGATAATTCATAAGCATCGGTAGCCACTTGAGAAAGTGTATGAACTCCACGATGAATATTTGCATTATAGTTACTGTAATAATCGACAATACTATCAATTACCACTTGAGGCTTTTGAGAAGTAGCAGCATTGTCAAAATACACTAATGGATATCCATTAACTTTTTTTGAAAGTATGGGAAAGTCTTGTCTTATCTTTTGAACATCAAACTCCATTATTTCGTGATTAATTTTAAATATCAAATCCAATATTTACACCAATTTTTTCTGCAATAAGATTATTGATGCGTCTTTTTAATTCAGGAATTTTTACAGTTTCTAACACTGTATTTGCGAAAGCATACATTAATAATGCTTGCGCTTCTTTTAAGCCAATACCTCTAGAGCGTAAATAAAACAAAGCATCTTCATCAAATTGACCAATGGTGCATCCGTGAGAACATTTAACATCATCTGCAAATATTTCTAATTGAGGTTTTGCATTTACAGTTGCATTATCATCAATTAATATATTATTGTTTTGCTGAAAAGCATTTATTTTTTGAGCTTCTTTTTCAACAATCACTCTCCCATTAAACACACCTGTAGAAGAGTCTGCATATAAACCTTTGTAGTCTTGATGACTCTCACAATTTGGTGAAATATGATTCACTAAGGTATTGTGATCTACATGCTGTTTGTCTTTTAAAATAGTAACACCTTTTAGCGTAGAATCACAATGTTCTCCATTTTGAGAAAAATTAAGATTATTGCGTGTTATTTTTCCACCCAAGGAAAATGTATGAACATTACAATTCGTATCTTGTTCTTGGTGGATAAAAGTATTATCTATTAAGGAGGCATTTTCTTTGTCATTCTGAATCTTATAGAAATCTAGATACGCACGTTTTTCAGCAAAAATCTCTGTTACTGAATTAGTAAATACAGCATTATCGGATAAGCTTTGATGTCTTTCTATAATTTGTACATGAGCATTTTCGCCAACTATAATTAAATTACGAGGTTGCATCATTAAAGCAGTTTCATTTCCTGTTGAAAAATTTATGATTTCAATAGGCTTATCTACTTCTTTATTATTTGGAATATTAATATAAGCACCTTCTTTTGCGAAAGCGGTATTAAGAGAAGTAATACTATCTTTTAATGCTATTTTATTATAATATGCCTCTATGATTGCTTTGTATTTTTCTTTTGATAATACAGAAGAAAGTAAACAAACATCCAACCCATCATGACTGGTTTCAGATAGAAAAGAACTGAAAACACCGTCTATAAAAACAACTTTATAGGAATCGATATCATGTAAAAAATATTCTCTAACTTTTTCATATTTAATTTCCTTATCACCTTTAGAGGAAATACTATAGTCTTTATTAATTATAGCATTTAATGAAGTGTATTTCCAATCTTCTTCTTTTTTAGTGGGAAATCCTTTTTCTTCAAAAGTATCAATTGCTTTTTTTCGAATATCATGGATTGGTGAATTATCATCCAAATGATCATCGAAAGCAAGATAAGACGACACTAATTTACTTTTTAAGCTCATATTTCTAAACTAATTCTTCTTTAATCCAATCGTATCCTTTTTCTTCTAGCTCGTAGGCTAATTCTTTTGTTCCAGACTTAACAATTTTTCCATCGATTAGAACGTGAACAAAATCAGGAATAATATAATCTAACAAACGTTGGTAATGTGTGATGATAATAACCGCATTGTCTTTACTTTTTAATTTGTTAACTCCATTCGCAACAATTTTTAAAGCATCAATATCTAGTCCAGAATCTGTTTCATCAAGAATTGCTAATTTTGGATCCAGCATTGCCATTTGAAAAATTTCATTACGTTTTTTCTCTCCTCCTGAAAACCCTTCGTTTAAAGAACGTGACAAAAATTTTCTGTCAATTTCTAATAAATCTGCTTTCGATTTAATTAGTTTCAACATTTCCGAGGCAGGCATGTCTTTTAAACCTTTAGCTTTTCTGTTTTCGTTGATAGCCGTTTTAATAAAATTGGTAACGGATACCCCAGGAATTTCAACAGGATATTGAAATGATAAAAACACTCCTTTGTGAGCTCTTTCCTCAGGATCAAGTTCTGAAATATCTTCATTTAAAAAAGTAACCGAACCTTGGCTTACCTCAAAATTTTCGTTTCCAGAAATTACAGCAGAGAGGGTGCTTTTACCAGAACCGTTAGGTCCCATTATAGCATGTATTTCTCCAGCTTTTACCTCTAAATTAACACCTTTTAAAATTTCTTTATCTTCTACACCTGCGTGTAAATTTTTAATTTGCAGCATAGTTATTATTTCTTTTCTTCTAGTTTTATATCGATTTTTGATGGTTTACTTCCAACCAACACAATTTCAGTAATTGTTATTATTTCGTCCCAGCCTTCTGAACCTTCAGGTTTTCGATTTATACTTCCTTTCACAGCTACAGGAACCATATCAAAATCTGATTCTTTTACAGATTTTACTTTATCAGCTAATTCTGTTGCCATTTCGTCAAGAGTTACTCCATAAATAAATTTATTTCCTTTTAAAACTGCAGCATCTCCTAAATAGATAAAGTCTCCCCTATATATTTTATCTTCAGAACTATTTATTTCAACAGCAGTATCCGACTTGTCAACTTTTTCAGATGCTTTTTCTACATTTTCTTTACATGAAAATGTAATAATCGAGATCAGTATAAAAAATAGTATTTTTTTCATTTTTAATATTTATTTAAATTATCCAACAGAACCTTCAAGACTTATTTCTAGTAATTTTTGTGCCTCTACTGCAAACTCCATAGGAAGTTTGTTTAATACTTCTTTACTAAATCCATTTACTATTAAGGCAATTGCTTTTTCAGTTTCAATACCTCTTTGATTACAATAAAAAATTTGATCTTCTCCAATTTTACTCGTAGTTGCTTCATGCTCAATTTGAGCTGATTTATTTTTTACTTCTATGTACGGAAATGTATGTGCCCCACAATCGTTTCCCATTAACAGAGAATCGCATTGTGAAAAATTACGAGCATTCTTGGCATTTTTACTAATTTTCACCAAACCTCGATAACTATTTTGAGATTTTCCTGCAGATATTCCTTTTGAAATAATGGTACTCTTGGTGTTTTTTCCAAGATGAATCATTTTAGTCCCAGTATCTGCTTGCTGATAATTATTAGTAACTGCAATAGAATAAAATTCACCTACTGAATTATCTCCTTTAAGAATACAAGAAGGATATTTCCATGTAACAGCAGAACCTGTTTCAACTTGCGTCCAAGAGATTTTTGCATTTTTCTCGCAAAGGCCTCTTTTGGTAACAAAATTGTAAACTCCACCCTTACCTTCAGCATTTCCTGGATACCAGTTTTGTACTGTTGAATATTTTATCTCAGCATCATCCATAGCAATTAATTCGACAACTGCTGCGTGTAATTGATTTTCATCTCTACTTGGCGCCGTACAACCTTCTAGGTAACTTACGTAACTACCTTTATCTGCAATAAGTAATGTTCTTTCGAATTGTCCTGTTCCTGCTTGATTAATTCTGAAGTAAGTAGAGAGTTCCATAGGACATCTTACTCCTTTTGGGATGTAACAGAAAGATCCATCACTAAATACTGCCGAATTTAAAGCTGCATAAAAATTATCTTTTGTTGGTACAATTGTACCAATATATTTTCTTACAAGTTCTGGGTGCTCTTTAATAGCTTCCGAAATACTCATAAAAATAATACCTTTTTTGGACAATGTCTTTTTGAATGTTGTTGCAACAGAAACAGAATCTACAACTATATCCATTGCCACATTATTCATTTTCTTTTGCTCATCTACGGAGATACCTAACTTTTTATACATAGCTAAAAGATCAGGATCTACATCGTCTAATGTTTTATTAGGATCGATAGCTACAGGAGCAGAATAATAGGCTATAGATTGAAAATCTGGTTTTTTATAATTAACATTTGCCCATTCTGGCTCAGTCATCTCTTTCCATGCTTTAAAAGCATCAAGTCTCCAATCAGTCATCCATTTAGGCTCTTCTTTTTTCTTAGAAATTGCTCGAACAATATCTTCATTTAAACCAATGGGAAAAGTTTCAGATTCAATATCTGTATAAAATCCATATTCGTATTCCTTGGTTTCAAGGTCTTTTTTTAAATCGTCTTCAGTAAATTTCGCCATTGTTTTTTTTTCAATTAAGCTATAAAGAGAAACTTTCTCCACATCCACAAGTCCTGTTTGCATTGGGATTATTAAAAATAAACCCTTTTCCGTTAAGGCCACCGCTGTATTCTAGAGTAGTACCGATTAAGTATAAAAAACTTTTTTTATCAATAATTATTTTCACGTCATTATCTTCAAATAGCTTATCACTTTCTCCTTTATTATTGTCGAAATCTAGTTCATAGGATAAACCTGAACATCCACCACTTTTTACGCCTACACGTACATAATCATCACTAACGTCAAAACCGCCTTCGGACATAAGTTGTGAGATTTTTATCTTAGCTGTTTTACTAACTTTTATCATCTAATTAGAATAAACCTAAATTATTCGCAAATATAAGCTATTTTCAATCTTTTTAAGAGGAAAATAAGCCTTTAAAAATTTATTATAGTATTGTTTTTTCTTATGGAGATTTTTAGAAGAATATTTATTAAAATTAATTTTATAATTTTTTCTTAAAGTTAAAATTAAAATTATTAAAAGCGATTTTTACGTATTATATTTGCTGAAATAAAAGTAAAATTATGAAAAATTTATTCAATTTTAAACACTTTAAAGGCGATCTTTTTGGAGGAATAACAGCAGGAATTGTAGCATTGCCTTTAGCATTAGCATTTGGAGTAAGCTCAGGTCTAGGTCCTAGCGCAGGATTATACGGAGCCATATTTGTTGGTTTTTTTGCAGCATTATTTGGAGGTACAGATACTCAAATATCTGGTCCAACCGCTCCAATGATTGCAGTTGCAATGGTTATGATTGCTGGAATTGTAGCTTCTTTTGATGGAGATGTCTCGAAAGCGTTACCTGTAATTTTAACTGTGTTTTTAATGGCTGGGTTATTTCAAGTTGGATTGGGCTTGTTGGGTATCGGTAAATATATCAAATACATACCTTATCCTGTAGTTTCAGGTTTTATGACAGCAATTGGAGTTATAATTTTAATAACTCAAATATTACCATCAGTTGGATATTACCCAAAAGAGGATGAGAATTTTGTAAATGAATTTAAACTGCGTGCACAAGAAATAATACTAGATAATATTTTAAAAGAAGAAGCTGGAGAAGGTCTTTTAGTTTTAGAAAATTTCGAGAAAACTTTTAAAAGAGGAAATAGCATTAGTCAAGAACAAATTCGAAAGGAATCTGAAACTCTTGCTGGTGCTGAAGCATCTGGTGTTATTGGAACTATAAAGTTACTCCCAAGAGCTATTAACAATATTAATTGGTTGGAGTTAATGTTAGCCCTGGGTACGATATTTATTATATATGGATTTAAAAAAATCACAACAAAGGTTCCTAGTACATTAGTAGCTTTAGCTTTAATGACAGGTATTTCAATGGTATTCGATCTCAAATATATTCCTATAGAAAAAATACCTAGCGGTATACCATTACCTAATTTAGAAATATTTACTCAATTTAGCTTAGGTTCCGTAACACCTTATATATTTACAGCTTTAACATTAGCTTTATTAGGAGCTATTGATTCGCTTTTAACTTCTGTTGTTGCAGATAATATGACCAAAACTAAACACAGACCTAATAAGGAGTTAATTGGTCAAGGAATTGGGAATAGTGTTTCTGCTATTTTTGGAGGTATACCCGGAGCTGGAGCAACTATTAGAACTGTCGTTAATATTAATGCAGGAGGTAAAACAAGACTTTCAGGAATGGTAGCTGGTTTATTTTTATTACTTGTTTTATTAGCTCTTGGACCCATAGCGTCTCAAATTCCAGCAGCAGTTTTAGCTGGTATACTAATTACTGTAGGTATTGGAGTTATGGATTATAAAGGATTAAAGGCGATACCATATATGCCAAAATCTGAAGTTATAATTATGCTGATAGTTTTAGTGTTATCTTCTACTTGGAATTTAGTTTATGCTGTTGGAATTGGATTGATTATATCCTCATTAATGTTTATGAAGAGAATAGGAGATATATCGGAAGAACGATCTGATGTTAAATCTCTAAAAGAAGAAACTTGGGATGATGAAATAGGAATACCTGAAGAATTTAAAGAAAAGATTTTTATAAAACATAATAAAGGACCTTTATTCTTTGGTTCTACAAGTGGATTTCAATCAATGGCAAAACAAATTCCCGATAATGCAACTATTGTAATTATTAGAATGGGCCGTATGCCTTACATGGATCAATCGGGACTTTATGTAATGGAAGAGATATTAATTGATTTGGTAAATGGGGGGAAAACGGTATTGTTTGTTAATACTTTAAAACAGCCAAAATATATGATGGAGCGAATAGATATCTTTCCAGGTTTAATACCAAAAGAACATTTATTTACTGATTTTCAGTCAAGTATGATCTGGGTAAAAGAAAATATGGTATAGTTAATTTTTGCTCAAAAATTTTAAAAGCTAACTTTATAATTCACTGCAAACCATTTTAATTTATTTTAAAATAACAATTTATGAATACAATTAAAAAAAACCTTTATTTTACAGCTTTAGCCTTATTTATGGCAGTTTCAACTTATGCTCAAATTGAGATTACTCCTCAAGCTGGTTACCAAGTAGGTTCAAAATATAATTTTTATGATGGATATATGAAGTTAAAAGCTTCGGGGAACTATGGAGTAACTGTAGATTTTGATATCAATCCTCTTGGAGGTCAGATAGAATTAATGTACGCTTTTCAAAATGCAGATTTAAATATTAAACCCAATCGTTTTTCACCAGAAACATTTATCACAAATTTTAATGTTCATCATATTCAAGTTGGGTTTTTACAAAACTTTAACTACGATGAAGATCTAGTGCCCTTTGGAGGTATGTCAGCTGGTATGGCAGTTTTCAGTCCTCAAAATATTGATTCCGTTGACTCAGGTTATGACCCAGGAAATCGTACAAAATTTGAATTTGGTTTTACTGGTGGTGCTAAGTATTTTTTTACAGACCGAATAGGTATAAGGTTACAAGCGCAATTACTAATACCAATAGAGTGGGGAGGGGTTTATTACAGTAACGGTGGTTCAGTATATACTTCCGGTGGATCTTTATTACAACTTAACTTTACTGGAGGATTAATAGTTAGATTAGGTGAATAAATTTTAAGATAAATTAATAGTATTCAATTATGTATATTTAAAAAAAAATTATTATGAAAAAAACATTGTATTCATTTATTCTATTTGGATTTGTATTATTAGTTACTAGCTGCTCTAGTGTTAAAGTTTTAGACTCCTGGCAAGGGGATAACCTTTCTAGTGTAGAAGAAAAAAATATTTTAGTTGTTGCAAGAACTGATAATAAAATGGCTAGAATTGCTTTTGAAGAAGCAATGGCAAATGATTTAAGAAAAGCAGGATTTAAAGCTACAGAAAGCTATTTAAAATATAGCAATCACAACCCTAATGAGAAAATGAAAGAAGGTGCCATGAAAGCTTTAATTGAAAAAGAAGGGTTTCAAGGGGTAGTAATGAGTGTTGTTAAAGATTACAACGAATCTCTAGTTACGGAAGAGTCTGGTGGTTATTATGCAGGTGGCGCTACTTATTACGGAGGTTATCCTGGATATTATGGTGGTTTTTATGGCTATTATAACAGCCCTAGTTCTTTCTCTACTTATGGTAATTATGTTCCTAGTACAACCACAACAATGATTTCTAAATCATATATTTTAGAAACATTAATTTATAATTTAGATGAACCAGAAGGAAAACAATTAATTGGAGTTGTTACTTCACAAATAATTGATCCAAGTAGTGTTATTAAAACAGCTAAAGAATACTCAAAATTAGTATTCAATAGTTTGAATAAGATATAAATTTTAAATAATTTAACAACCGTCAATTTCTATTTGTTGTAAGTTTTTATATATGTACAAATCAGTTTTTAATTATCGAAATGAATTTTTTTTAATAACTCAATTATTGATTTTATTTGGATCTATAGGTTTTGATAATCATTTTTTTGAAACCATTCTTTCTCCTCTTTTATTTATTGCTAACATATTAGCTGGTATAATTCTGATTTCCAAAAAAATAAAATTAATGTGGTTTTTTATAATCATGATTTGTATTGAAGTTGCGATTTTTGGATTTGGAAATTATACTTCAGTAACTAAAATAATATCACTATCAAATTATTTAAAATTCTTCATTTATTTAAAATTTTTCACTTATTTCGTATTTTATATATTAGTAACTTTTGAAATAATTAAAACAGTTTGGAATGCCAAATTGATTGAAAGAAAGGTAATTTTAGGATTGATAAGTGGCTATATCTCTCTTGGATTTATAGGCTATTTTATTTTTCTTAGTGTTAATTTAGGGCATCCGAATTCTTTTGAAGGTCTAAATATGATTGATTTGGGAAGAGCAACTTATTCTTCAGGCCTTATGTATTTTAGTTATGTAACATTACTAACCATTGGATATGGTGAAATATTTCCTATAACTCAAGTTGCTCAGAAAGCTACTATTTTTGTAGGATTAACAGGACAGTTTTACCTTGTAATACTAACTGCGATAACGGTTGGTAAATACTTAAATCAAGAAAAAATCAAGTAAATATTAAGCGGATAGTATTACTAATTTGGATTTTGAAATTCTGGATTTGAAGTAAATTCCAGTTCAGATAAAGAAAGTAAAAATGCTTTTAAATCGGTCTTTTCATTTTCAGTTAGTTGAACACCACCTTGGGAGATATTTTTCATCAAAGGATCTATGGTTTCAGAATAGACCAAGCCTTCACTATAATGATTAATTACTTCATCTAAAGTTTCAAATCGGCCATCATGCATAAATGGACTTGTATAGGCTAAATTTCTTAACGAAGGTGATTTAAACTTTCCATTGTCTAATGGATCTCCAGTGATACCTCCTAATCCTAAATCATCGAAAGAACTATCCAGTCCGTTATTATGAAATATGTTATCTGTCCATAAGGGATTAGAATTGCTTCCGTGACAGTGAAAACAATCTCCTCTTTCTTCATCCATAAAAATATTAAAACCGTTTATTTCGGAAGCAGTAACCGCAGTTTGATCACCTAATAGGTATTGATCAAATCTAGAATTTCCTGAAACCAGGGTACGTTCAAATTGGGCAATTGCCTTAGTTACTAATTCTTTGGTTATTGTTGAGGTTCCAAATGCTTGTGAAAATAATTCTGGATAGTTATTTGTAGCTTGTAAAGTAGCTAGTGCATTTGGCCAGGTATTATTCATTTCTATAACATTTTCTATAGGATCAGAAACTTGTTCTTCTAAGCTTTTAGCTCGTCCATCCCACAAGAAATTTGCCTCAAAATTCCAAGCCATGTTATATAAGGGCATCGCATTTCTAGTACCTATTACTCCAGTAATTCCGGTACTAAAACGAGTGGATTCTGTAAATGAATATTCTGAAAAATGACAACTTGCACAAGCTTGAGTTCCATCACCAGATAATAAGGGTTCGTAAAAAAGTTCCCTTCCTAAATTTATACCTTCTTCAGTTTGTAGGTTATCTGAGGGGATTAAAGGAGGTAAAAGTAAGTCGCTAAATAATTGAGGTATTTCTATGTCTTTTGGTATTGCTTGATATTCGATAGTATCATCTGAACTCGAACAAGACATTAAAAAACTAGTTAATAGTATTATATAAAAACACCTCATTAATATATTTTAATAATCACCTAAATAAACACTAAAAACCAATTGGCCATTTTCGTTCATTTTTCTTTGAGCATCATAATTGCCCATCAATCCTGTATTAAGTACATTTAAGTCCCAGGTTTTAGGATCTTTAAACCATTCTGCTAAATTCATTTTTATGTCGATATTGGTATTGCTATCTATAGATAATCCATCTGCATTAACTCTAATAAAGTTTTGTTCAAAAACACCATCACTTATACGAGCAGTTCCATTATGGTAATTAAACGGAAGTGGACTTATGTTAGTTGGACTTGTAAAAGTACCATCTAATTGCATAAAGTGATAACCTCCACCTAACATTTCAGGCCAATTCCAGCTAGCAGTATTTAAATCTAGATAAGCTTGATCTATATTATCTTCTTCATTAAATCCATATACAAATGAAATACCTGTATATGTCCCAGGAGGTATTACAATATTTGTAGCGTAATTAAGTGTATTATTATCTGCTAAATCTACAAGTTTATAGGTGCCAATTTCTATTTCATCACCATATGAATTAGTTAAAATTACTTTAGATATTAAATACCTTAATCTTTCAATTTTAAGTATTTCTCCATTTTCATTAATAAATTCTGTAGTGCCTAAATCACTTGCTGTTATATTTTCTCCATCCCAATTTTGCGAATTAGTTACTGATATTAAAATATCTGAAGGTTTTTCATCATCAGAACTACAGCTTACTAAACCAATTATAACAATTATTATTAATATTTTCATTTTCATTTTTATCTCATTTTAAATATTAACATATCTTTATTCCCTTTATTGATAAGGATGTCTCCGTCATTGCTTAAGGAGCTACCCACAACGATTATTTCATTTTCATTTGTGCCTATTGTTTTATTTGCAAAATCTATATCTGAACCTCCAACATTTTTTTCAAATTTTAAATTTCCATTTTCATCAATTAAAATTAACCAAGCATCATTTGCACCAAAATTAGTTGTTAGATCAATATCTGAACTTCTAGCACTTCCCGCTATAGCGTAAAAATCATTTTCTAGTTTTGTTATTCCTCTTGATGTATCAAATTCTGTACCTCCATATGATTTTTCCCATATTATAGCACCATTTGATTCATTAAATTTTACAAGCCAAATATCTCCTCCTCCTTTGGAATTAGAAACATCCCCATTTATACTTCTTGATTCTCCAGATAAAATGTAATTTCCATCGGTTGCTTTAACTAAAGAAAAAGCCCTATCTGTTTCTGAACCTCCATATGCATTTTCCCATACTTTATCTCCATTGGCACTTACTTTTATAACCCAAAAATCATTTCCGCCATGTGCGTTAGTGATATCAAAATCTGCACTTTCTGAGATTCCAGCTAACAAAAAACCACCATCCTCGGTTTGCAAAACATCTTTGCTCTGGTCTACATGGGTACCTCCAAAATAACGACGCCAAATTATGTTGCCATTTGCATCCATTTTAATGCCCCAATAATCACCTAAGCTATGCAGTGTTCCTCCAGTTTTAAGTTGGTTATCGTTAAAGTCATTCCCCTCACCTCCGCTCAAGCCTACATCTAAAAATCCAGTAGCAAAATATCCTCCATCAAAAGTTTGGATTACTTTATTCGCTTGGTCTTGTCCAATAAAACCAAATGATTTTTCCCATTCAATGTCTCCTGTATTATTAACTTTTACGATCCAATAATCATGGAAACCTCCATTTTCTGTAACATCACCATCTGAACTAGCCGTAAAACCTGAAATTACATAACCTCCATCATTAGTTTTAGAAATTCCAGTAGCTTGATCATCTGCACTTCCACCATAGGTCTTATCCCATAATACATTACCGTCCTGACTTAATTTTAACAACCAATAATCTTGATCTGTAGAAGTTTTCCCAGTTATATCTCCGTCATTACTATTGGTGAAGCCTAATACAATATAACCTCCATCATCAGCTTGCACTATATCAATGGCATCATCCTCATTACTTCCACCAAATGTTTTTACCCAAACGAGTTCTCCACTAAAATTGGATTCTATAGCAGGGGGTATTGCATCATCATCACTTTTACAAGAAAAAAGCAAAGAAGCAAACAGAATGATAATAAGAAAATTTACTCTCTTTTTTAAAAAATACATTTAGGATTATTTTTAAATAATTTTAATTTACTATTAATCTTTTTGTGGTAAGATTATTAATTTTTACTAAATACATTCCAGTATTTAAAATAGAAATATCTATGTTCTCAGATAATGAACTAGAAAAATTTAGATTGATGATTCTTTGACCTAGAACGTTAAAAACTTCAATTTGTTTTAAAGGGTCGTTTTTTGAATTAATAGTTAACTTATTTTTAGCAGGATTTGCGTTAAAATTCTCTAATTCAGTATCTGATGAGTCAAGTGAAGAATTATCTCTAACTAAGGTAAATCCATTTGTACCAGATATAACAATATTTCCACTTTCAAAAAACGGATATACATTCCAAGTGCCGGAGTAATTTGCATTGTTGTTGGAAGGATAGGTGTCAAAATAACTAGAGGCTGTCATATTTCCATTTTCAATATCACTAATGTCTACTACTCTTAAACCAGAAGAATAATTGGCTAAATAGTATTTATCACCAATTACATAACCATTGTGATCAACAGAGCTTGTTTCACCTTCATATTCCATATGTAATACGATATTATCTAAATCTGAAATATTAAATACTAGTGTACGGGTATTAAATCCAAAATCAAACTCATCTCCTTCATCTCCTAATAGCATATAGTTGCGATCTTCAGTTAACCAATTTTGGTGTGTATAACCAGTAGCTGGATATTCAAATGAAGCTATTTTAATGGGATTGCTTTTGTTTGTTACATCAACGATTTCAACGTGATTTGCATTGGATGCAAAAGCTATTTCTTTTCCAGTATAATCTGAATCTGGCCCATCATAGGTGATCACTTGTGTATCATGAGTATATCCACCCTCAGCGTAACCGCCGGCAGCAGTTGGGTTTAAAGGATTTTGAATGTTTATAAAGTGAAGACCTCCACCAAAAGTGTTGTCTCCAAGACTATAAGCATAACCTGTTTGCTCGTTGATAGCAATGTTATGAGAGTCTCCAAAGCCAGCGTAGTGTGCATCTTCAGTAAATATTTCCGGCGGATTGGAAACGTTTCTCAAGCGTGTTAGATCAAACACCTGCATCCCATGTCCACTAGCTTCACTTACAACAAATGCATGGTTTTGATATACTTTAATATCTCTCCAGATTGAAGGAGTTGTATGTGTTGGGAGCTTTCCTAAGTAAATAGGATTAATGGGGTCCGAAATATCGATAAATGCAGTCCCATTATCGAGACCAACTAACGCATATTCAGTTCCGTCATCTGAATCTGTCCAGCCCCATGAATCATTTCCTTCACTAGCTCCCATCTCTGCTAAAAAAAAATGAGATTGTAAATCATAATCTTTACAAGGATAATTATTTGCAAAGCCATTTTCACAGGGTGTTTGAGCAAAATTAAAAAGGGTAACAGAAAGCGAAATTGATAGTAAAATTTTATTTTTCATTGGGGGTTTAGTTAATGTATTTATCTAAAGGTAGGTGTTATTTGTTGTTTAAAATAAACTTTAACAATTATTAAACATTATTTTAGAAATCAAATAATATTTAATTAGATGGTTAAAATTACTGTTTAATTATTTTTGTTATAAATTCATTATTTAGCTTTAAAATATAAATACCATTTGAAAAATTTGAAATATTTGTTTTGATATTTATTTCGGAATTATAATTTTTAGATTTTAACAATTTTCCACCTAAATCATAAATTTTAATATTTTTAACTGGGAACTGTATGGCGTTAATATGAATTACATTATTAGTAGGATTTGGATAAATATTAAAATTGGGAAATGAATTATCTTCTATTGCTAGCGTCGATGATTTAACTACTAAGAACCCTTCTCTATCACTTATTACTATGTTTCCGCTTTCAAAATAAGGATAGGTGCTCCATATTCCTTCATAACCAGCAAAATCATTTAAAGGATGACTATCAAAAAAACCAATTTCTGTCATTTCTCCATTTGAAATATCTGATATATCTATTACTCTTAAACCAGCAGCATTATTCGCTAAATAAAAAAGATCCCCGTTTACGTATCCATTATGGTCAGTAGCAAGGGTTGGGCCACTATAATCGAAAGAATGGATCGGGTTGTCTAAATCTGTAAAGTCCAGTACAATTGTTTTAGTATTAAAACCCAAATTAATTTCATCTGATTCATCACCTAAAATGTAATACTTAAAGTCTTCTGTAATCCAACCTTGATGGGTATAAGAAAAATTTGAATAGGAAACAGATGAAATATGCTGAGGGTTGTTTTTATCAGTAACATCAACAATAACAACTTTATCCTCATTACTTCCTATATATATTTCTTTACCTGTATAATCTGTATCTGGGCCATTATAAATTACCACCTGTGCATCATGAGTATATCCGTCGTTTGAATACCCTCCTGCAGCAATGGGATTTAATGGGTCTGATATATCAATAAAATGAGCGCCACCAGAATAGGTATTGTCACCAACACTATATGCATAACCAGTTTCTTCATTGATCACTAAATTATGTGAGCTGCCAAATCCGTCATAATACGCGTCTTCAGTAAAAGTTTCTGGGGCATTACTAACGTTTCTTAACCGAGTTAAATCAAATACTTGCATTCCATGATTACTAGCTTCACTAACTATAAATGCATAGTTTTGATATACCTTAATATCTCTCCAAATACTTTCTCCTGTGTGGGAGGGTAATTTCCCTAGGTAAATAGGATTAATTGGATCGGAAATATCAATAAAAGCAGTCCCATTTTTTAAGCCCATGATGGCATATTCATTTCCATTATCAGGATCGGTCCAGCCCCAAGAATCATTTCCTCTTATACCATCCATTTCTTCTAACGAAATAAAGGACTGTAAATCGTAACCATCACAAGGATATTCACCTGCCATTCCGTTTTCACAAGGAGTTTGAGAAATTGAATTTTGGTTGATTAAAAATATAGAAATAATAAATAATAGATATTTCATACTATGCTTTTTTTATTACTAATATTAGGAGATTTTTTTAGGGTTTATGGTTAAATTTTAATTAATTTTTTTGTTACTTGATTGTTTATTGAAATAAAATAAACCCCTTTAGATAAATAAGAAATATCTATATTTTTTGTTTCAGTGTTTAGGTTTTTTAAATCAATTATTTGTTTTCCACTAATATCACTAATCTTAACATTCTCGATTAGTTGATTTTTAGAATTAATAGTAATAAAGCTTGCGCTTGGATTTGGATAAATAGCTAATCCTTGATTTAATGTATTATCATTGAATCCTAAATCTAAAATAATGTTGAGCTCAAATGAGCAAGTTGTTGTATTTCCAGCATCGTCTGCAGTTTCAAAACTGACGATAGTAGTTCCAATACCTAAAATTGTTCCAGCACTTGGGTTTTGTATTATCATTAAATTATTAGAACAATTATCTGTTGCAGATGCTTCATTTGTTATAACATAATCAGGCAATGTGAATGTTCCACTTAGATCTGAATCTACAACTTGATTTTCTGGACATACAATTATAGGGTTTATGGTATCTACTACAGAAACAATTGCTTCGCAAGTAGCCATATTTCCTGCGGCATCAGTAATTGTTAATATCACTAAATTTTCTCCTATATCATCACAAGAAAATGTATTGATATCGACTTCAAAAGAAACTATACCTTCATTATCTGTAGATCCTCCATCTAAAAAGTTTGCATTAATTGTAGCTTGACCATTTTCGTCTAATAGGACAGTAATATTTTGACAAAGTGCAATTGGGTCTTCATTATCTTCATTAGTAGGACCTGAAGCTTTAACTAAAAAGAAACCGCCTCCAGAATAATTAGATATTACAATATTTCCAGATTCAAAATAAGGATATACATTCCAAGCTCCTGAAAAACTCGCAGAATCATTATTTGGATAGGTATCAAAATAACCAAGTTCACTAATTGTTTGATTTTGTAAGTTACTGATGTCTAACACTTTCATCCCTGCGGTATAATTAGCAAGGTAGTATTTATTACCCTTTGTGTATCCATTATGGTCAATAGCTGAAGTCGTTCCAAAATGATCAAAATCAAATAGTGGGTTATCAAGATCTGTGAAGTCAAAAACGATTGTTTTGGTATTAAATCCAAAATCCAATTCATCTACCTCATCTCCAACAATAAAATAGTTTAAGTCTTCCGTAAACCATCCTTGGTGGGTATAGGCATCGTTGGTGTAGGTTGCACTAGAAATCAATACTGGATCTGCTTTGTCGGTAACGTCTACAATTACTACCTCATTTTCATTAGAACCCACATAAATTTCTCTTCCTGTGTAGTCTGAATCTGGTCCATTATAGGTTATAACTACAGCATCATGAGTATAACCGCTCCCAGCATATCCTCCTGCAGCTACAGGATTTAATGGGTTAGATATATCAATAAAGTGAGCGCCACCAGAGTAGGTATTATCTCCAACACTATAAGCATAACCACTATCTTCATTAATCACTAAATTATGTGAGCTACCAAATCCGTCATAGTGCGCATCTTCCGTAAAAGTTTCTGGGGCATTAATAACGTTTCTTAAGCGGGTTAAATCAAATACTTGCATCCCATGACCTCCAGCTTCACTCACTACAAAGGCATAATTATTATAAACTTTAACATCCCTCCAGGTTGTTGAAGTAGTATGTGTTGGTAATTTTCCTAGATAAACTGGATTAACAGGATCTGTTATGTCAATAAAAACAGTTCCATTGTTGAGTCCCATTAAAGCATATTCAGATCCGTCTTGTGGATCTGTCCAACCCCAAGAATCATTTCCGGAATCAGCATTAAAAGTTGAAAACGGTATAAAGGATTGCAAATCATATCCGTTACAAGGATAATCTCCTGCCATGCCATTAACACATGGAGTTTGTCCGATCGTAATAAAACTTACTAATAAAAAAAAGAGGGGCAATGTATTTTTCATAATTTTCATTTAATTGAAGCAATAATTTTGAATTGTTAGCGAGATAATAATATCATACTAATTAAAACAACTTAAAATTAGATAACCCTACTGTATTTTAGGTTATCATTTTTCTATAGGTTTATTGGTTGATGATTAACAATTAATTCTTTATTAATTTTATAGAATTTTTATTGTTTATTTTTAGTAAATAAATTCCAGCGGCTAAATTAGAAATATTTAAATTAATATTAATTTCTGAATTGTATTTCTTTGACAATAACAATTTACCACTCAAATCATAAAGGCTTATTTCTGAAATTGGGGTATTTGTTGAGCTTAATTTTACGGAATTTGTACTTGGATTTGGATATAAACTAAAGTTTGATAAAAAATTATCATCCACTGATAAAGTTGAGGATTTAACTAAATAAAAACCGGGCACATAATCTGGACTGCTATATTTTAAACTAGAAATTAGTATATTTCCACTAGCAAAATAAGGATAGACATTCCAAGCACCATCATAACCAGCAGTGTTACTGGATGGGAAAATATCAAAATATCCAGTTTCAGTCATATTCCCATTCGCAATATCTGAAATATCAATAATACGCATACCAGCTTTATAGTTCGCTAAGTAAAATTTATTTCCATCTACATATCCATTATGATCTGTTGCCGATGTTGGACCACTATATTCAAAGGATAATTGTGGATTGTCTAGATCCGTAAAATCAAAAACAATATTTCTAGTATTAAAACCAAAGTCTAACTCGTCTATTTCATCTCCAACTATAAAATAGGTTAAGTCTTCCGTAAACCATCCTTGATGGGTATAAGAAGTATTAGAATACGTTGCAGAAGATATTAATTGAGGATTTGATTTATCGGTTACATCAACAATAGCGACTTGGCTTTCATTACTTCCAATATAGATTTCTCTTCCTGTATAGTCTGTGTCTGGACCATCATAAATAACAACTTGAGCATCATGAGAATACCCGCTACCTCCATAACCTCCTTCACCTATTGGGTTTAAAGGGTCTTGAATATTAACAAAATTAGGGCCACCATTAAAGGATCCAGTCCCTACCCCATAAGCATATCCTGTTTCTTCATTAATTATAACATTATGTGCACTTCCAAAACCGGAGTAATGTGCGTCTTCCGTAAAAGTTTCGGGAGGATTAGTGACATTTCTTAAGCGGGTTAAGTCAAAAATTTGCATTCCATGACCATTAGCTTCACTTACTACAAATGCATAATTATTATAGACTTTAACATCTCTCCATAAACTTGAAGAAGTATGAGTTGGCAATTTTCCTAGGTATATTGGGTTAATTGGGTCTGAAATATCAAGAAATGCAGTCCCATTATCGAGACCCACTAAAGCATATTCTGTTCCGTTATCAGGATCTGTCCAACCCCATGAATCATTTGCATTTTCAGCTCCAAAATCGGTACAAGGAATAAAAACTTGTAAATCATATCCATTACAAGGATAATCTCCAGCCATACCATTAATACATGGTGTTTGTGCTTGTATAATTGAACAGCTGGCAATCAAGATAGAGAGTAAAATTTTTTTCATATCGTTTTTTTATTAATTTTAAAGTTTTGTAATGTATGATAAGTATGCTACTTTTTGTCAATTATAATTGTCAGTGAATAAACAATTTAATTCTAATTAACCCTACCAAATTAATGTTAATAATAGGCTAAATTTATAAATTTTATTTTTTAAAATATCTTATATCATAAAACTGTCAAGACTTTTATTTTTATATTAGCTTATTCAAAATTTATACTCATAAAATGAAAATCAAATTATTATTTGTTGTTATATCGCTCTCACTTATTTTTTCTTGTAAAAATGAGAGTGTAAAAGTGATCCCACCACAGAAAATAAAAGTCTATAAGGTCACTACAAAAACAGTACCTATTTATGAAGAGTTTGTTGGACAAGTTTTTGGTGAAAAGGATATTCCTATTAGAGCTAGAGTGGAAGGCTTTTTAGATGAAATCCATTTTAAGGAAGGATCAAATATTGAAAAAGGAAAATTATTATATGTGATAGATCCTGATTCACAAAAGGAAGCTGTTGTAGCTAAACAAAGTATGGTGGCACAAGCAAATACACTTTTAATACAAAAAGAAAGCGATTTGAATAGAATAAAACCTTTGGCTGCATTGGATGCAGTCAGTAAACGGGAATTGGATATGGCTCAAGCACAAAGAGATGCTGCTATATCTTCTTTAAAAGCTGCAAATGCAGATTTAAACATAGCAAAAATAAACTTAAGTTATACAAGAATATTATCGCCTATTGATGGTATTATTGGCAGAACATTAGCACGTGAAGGAGAATTTGTAGGTAAAAATCCAAATCCAGTGATTTTGAATACAGTATCTGATATTAGTAACATAAGAGTTCAATTTTTCTTGTCGGAAAATGAATATTTAAGAATTGCAGAAAAATATTCGAAAGCACAAAGAGATTCTACTGAAGGCGCTAAGGTTAAAAAAATAACAGTAGAATTATATTTGTCTAATGGAGATTTATTTAATCAAAAAGGGCTACTAGATTTTATTGATAGAAATATTGATACTTCAACAGGGACAATTTTAGTTCAAGCCACTTTTCCAAATCCAGATAAAATTATAAGACCAGGCCAATTTGTAAGGGTAAAAGTTAAGGTAATGGACTTTAAAGATGCGCTATTGGTTCCTCAAAAATGTCTAATTGAACTTCAAGGACAGTACTCGGTTTTGATCGTGAATAAAGAAAACAAGATAGAGACTGTTCAAGTTGTTACAGGTGAAAAAATACCTGGTTACACTATTATCAATAGTGGTATAAAAAGTGGCGATCAAGTCATTTTAGAAGGTTTACAAAAAGCAAAGCCAGGTTTGACAGTAATCCCTGTTGTGACGGAGTATAAAAACCAATCAACTAAGAAAAAATAGTTATGGCAGAAGATAAAGGGAACTTTTTTGTACATCGACCTATTGTAGCTATTGTTATTGCAATAGTAATTGTAATTATTGGTTCAGTTTCATTGATTGGGCTACCTATAGAACAATATCCAAATCTTACTCCGCCAATTGTACAGGTAAGAGCATCCTATATGGGTGCTGACGCTATTAGTGTAGAAGAATCTGTTGCTACTCCTTTAGAGCAACAAATCAATGGTGTAGATAACATGATTTATATGAAATCTACCAATGCCAATGATGGTAGTATGGCAATTAATATTTCATTTGAGGTTGGTACAAATCCTGACATGAATACTGTTTTAGCTCAAAACAAAGTATCTGCTGCTACTGCAAAATTACCTGCACAAGTAACCAAATCTGGAGTAACAACACAAAAGTCCTTACCAAATATTTTAATGTTGGTTACCTTAACTTCAGACGGAAGATATGATCAAAATTTTTTAGGAAATTATGCGCTGATTAATATTAAAGATAAATTGGCAAGGACAAAAGGTATTGGGAGAGTTGATGTATTAGGAGCTTCAGATTATTCTATGAGAATATGGGTAAAGCCAGATCGGTTATCACAATTAAGCCTTACTGTTCCTGAAATAATAAATGCAATTAATGAACAAAATATAATAGTTCCCGGAGGAAAGTTTGGTGCAGAACCTGCTCCACCAGGAACAGATTTTACTTATACTGTTCGACTTCCAGAACGTTTTAACTCTGAAGAAGCTTTTGGTAATATAATAATAAGAACAGAAGAAGATGGTTCTCAGGTAAAATTGAAAGATATTGCTTCTATTAATTTAGGGGTAGAAAGCTACAATATGAAAGCAAGGTTAAATGGAAAAACTTCAGCTATTATTGCTTTGTACCAAGCACCAGGATCTAATGCAACCGAATTAGCACAAACTATTAAAGACGAAATGAGTTTGTTGGCAGGCGAATTTCCTGAAAGTATAAAATATACTGTTTCTTTAGATACCACTAAAGCAATTGAGGCTGGAATTAATGACATTGTAGTGACCTTATTTATCGCTTTACTATTAGTAATATTAGTGGTATTTATTTTTATTCAAGATTGGAGAGCTACCTTAATTCCGACTTTAGCAATCCCAGTATCCTTGATTGGTGCATTTATGTTTTTTCCTGCACTTGGTTTTACTATAAATGTATTGTCCTTATTAGGCTTAGTATTGGCTATTGGTATTGTAGTAGATGATGCCATTGTCGTTGTGGAAGCCGTTCAAGTAAATATTGCGAAAGGAATGAGTGCTAAAGAAGCTACGCTAGCTGCTATGCGAAAGGTGACTGCTCCTATTATCGCAACAACCTTAGTGTTGGTTGCAGTATTTATTCCTGTTGCAGGGATGGCAGGAATCACAGGATTGCTATACCAACAGTTTGCAATAACTATTGTTGTTTCAGTATTGGTTTCTTCTTTAAACGCTTTAACATTGAGTCCTGCTTTATGTTCTCTATTATTAAAAGAGCCGAAACCCTATAGAGGACCTTTAGGATGGTTTTTTGGAAAATTTAATAAGGGAATGGATAAAACTGCCGATTCTTATATGAGTTTTGCTAATATATTAGGAAGAAAATTGAAAAGATCTGTTATTTTTATTATTTTAATGACAGTAGGTGCCGGAGTTTTTGGAACGTTGGTTCCTGGAGGATTTATACCTGAAGAAGATATGGGGTATTTCTATGTAAATGTACAATTACCCAATGCTGCATCTCTCCAAAGATCTGATGTGATTACTAAAGAGATTGAAAAAATTTTAATAGATATTCCAGAAGTTCAATACATAACAACAGCAACAGGATATAGTATACTTTCTGGAGCAATGATTTCTAATACAGGATTTTTATTCGTTTCCATGACGGATTGGGATGAAAGAGATCGAACGGCTAAACAAGTGATGTTGGAAGTTAATAAAAAATTAGCAATTGGTGTAAAAGGAGCTCAGGTTTTTGCTTTTGGACCTCCTGCAATTCCTGGTTTAGGAAATGGATCTGGATTTAGTATCATGCTTCAAGATAAAGGAGGAAATACACCAGAATACCTTGCTGAAAACTCCATGAAATTTATACAAGCTGCCAATGCACGTCCTGAAATAGGTAGAGCAAATACTACTTTTCAAGCAAATGTACCGCAGCGATTTATGGATATAGACAAAGCAAAAGCATTAAAATTAGGCATCAAGTTAAACGATTTGTATACTACAATTGGAGCTTATATGGGAGGCGCATATGTCAATGATTTTACTCGTTTTGGACGGTTGTATAAAACATATATAGAAGCTGAACCAGAATACCGGTTTGACGAAAAAGGGATCAATTCATTTTTTATAAAAAATAATAAAGGAGACATGGTTCCACTGTCTACAGTTGCCACTATAAAACCAATGTATGGTCCGGACTATACCAATCGTTTTAATTTATATAGATCTGTCGAGGTAACTGGAACTCCAGCGGAAGGATTTACCTCTGACGATGCCAGAAATGCTTTAAAAGAAGTAGCAGCCCAAACACTTCCTAAAGATATGGGATATGCATGGAATGCGATGTCTTTCCAAGAGGAAAAAGCTTCAGGATCCTTAGGGATTATTTTAACGTTCTCTTTAATGTTTGTATTTTTAATATTGGCAGCTCAATATGAAAGTTGGTCTTTACCTTTTTCTATATTAATGGGAACACCATTTGCAATTTTTGGTGCCTTGTTTGCGCTTTGGATAGGGAGATTAATAAGTCCAACATATGTAAATAATATTTTTGCTCAAGTTTCTTTTGTAATGTTGATTGGGATGGCTGCCAAAAATGCTATTTTAATTATAGAATATGCAAATGATGAGTTTAAAAGCGGATCAAGTCTTTTTGATGCGGCGATGACTGCTGCAAAATCGAGGTTTAGACCTATACTAATGACTGCATTTGCTTTTATATTAGGTGTTTTTCCATTGGTTATTGCAACTGGAGCAGGAGCAGAGTCAAGAAAAGTAATGGGATTGGCTTTATTTGGCGGTATGGGATTAGCCACTTTTCTTGGAGTATTTTTATATCCTATGTTATTTGTGTTTATTGGTAAAATAGCTGGATATGAAAAGAAAAGAGATAAAGAAAAGTCACAACAATTAGAATCTTCAAATAATTAATGATGAAAATGAAAATTTATACATACCTATTTTTGTTGATTGGAATTGTTTTGACTCAATCTTGTAAAGTAGGACCTAATTTTTTACAACCTGAGGAAAAGACCTCTGAAGAGTTTAGGTTTTCTAATAATACCACAGATAGTATTATCAATTTAAAATGGTGGGAGTTATTTAAAGACCCTGTGTTGGATACCCTAATAGTCACAGCATTGCGTGAAAATAAAAATGTACAGATTGCAGCTAGTAGAATAGAACAAGCAAGAGCAAATGTTGGTTATACAAAAGCAGATATGGGTCCCAAATTTGCTATAAATGCCAGTGCTAATAGAGGTGATTTTGTAAACGGACTAACTACTTTAAATAATCCATCAAATACATTTAGTGCTTCTGCTGGTGTAAATTGGGAACTTGATTTTTGGGGAAAATTCAGAAGAGGTAACGAAGCTGCTCAAGCTCAGTTATTAGCATCGTTTTATGGCCAAAGAGCCCTTGAAATTTCGCTTATAAGCGAAGTTGCTTACAATTATTTTCAACTTATAGATTATAAAGCTCGTTTGGATATTTCTGAAAGTACATTAGCACTTAGAGATAGTACTTTATTAATTATTCAAGAAAGATTTAATGAAGGTTATACTAACATTATTGACGTTAATCAAGCTCAGATACAAAAAGCAATTGCCCAAGTTTCGATACCACAATTTAAAAGGGCAATTGCTTTTACTGAAAATAATCTAAGTGTTTTGTTAGGAAAAACTCCAGACTCAATTTATACCTTAAAAACACTTCAGGATTATAACCTACCAGATACTATTCCAACCGGAATACCTTCAGGAATATTACAAAGACGTCCAGATATTTTAGAATCTCAAGAATATTACAGAGCATCTAATGCTAATATTGGGGTTGCTCAAGCAATGCGGTTTCCTGCCATAAGTTTAACAGGGATTTTAGGAGTTGGGAGTACCGAGCTTTCAAGTTTAGTTAGTAATGGTTTAGGTTGGAGTGCTGGTGCTGGATTGGTAGCACCTCTATTTGAATGGGGAAAAAATAAAAAACGAGTTGATATCGAAAGAGAAAACGCCTTACAATCTCTATTAATGTACGAAAACACGGTACTTAATGCCCTTCTTGAAGTTGATAATTCTTTAATAGAACTTTCTAGTCTAAAAGAAGAATTAAACGCCAATAAAGCGATGTTAGATGCCGCAAGTAATGCAAGTTATTTATCGAGAGAAAGATATTATCAAGGAGTTACAAGTTATTTGGAAGTAATTGAAAATCAAGGAGTAGAGTTTAATGTTAAATTGGCTTATTCAGAAAATTATCAACGTTTATTATCATCATATGTGTTTTTATATAAATCACTTGGTGGTGGATGGATTTCACCTGAGGAATTAGAAAAACACACACAGCAATTAGCAGATGAACAAGGAGTAGATGTTTTATCAATTAATAAAGAAAATCTTTTTTATGATGGGCAAATTGTTGATCTTCATTTAACAACTGAAGAAAAACAAGAAAGGAAAGCAGTGAAAAAAGCACAGCGAAAAGAAGAAAAAAAAAGACGTAAACTAGAGCGTCAAAATAGAAAAAATTAAATTTATTCATAAATAATATTTAAATGCCAACAAATGCTTTTGTTGGCATTTTTTTTTATAACTATTTTACACTTATTTTTGCGGATCATTAACAAATGTTATGCTCGAAAACAAAAACGAATCAAAAACAACCATTTCAGATTTAGGCGAATTTGGTTTAATAGATCATCTTACTAAAAATTTTAAGATTAACCAAAAAAACACTGTTAAGGGCATAGGAGACGATGCTGCAGTTTTATCAACTGACTCATCTAAAGAAATTGTGGTTACCACAGATTTGTTAGTAGAAGGAGTTCATTTTGATTTAAGCTATATGCCTTTAAAACATTTAGGATATAAAGCGGTCATAGTAAACTTATCTGATGTCTATGCGATGAATGCTGAAGCAAATCAAATCACAGTTTCAATAGGTGTTTCAAATCGTTTTCCAGTGGAAGCATTGGAAGAATTATATGAAGGAATTCATACTGCCGCTAAATTTTATAATATTGATGTTGTTGGCGGTGACACTACTTCTTCAAAAAAGGGTTTAATTATTAGCATTACTGCAATTGGTACCGTAAATAAAAATGAAGCTGTCTACAGAGATACCGCAAAAGAAGATGATTTACTGGTTGTTTCAGGAGATTTAGGAGCTGCTTATTTAGGCCTACAAGTTTTAGAGCGTGAAAAAAAAGTATTTGAAGTAAATCCTCAATCTCAACCAGATTTGGATAATTATTCCTATTTAATAGAAAGACAATTAAAACCTGAAGCACGTAAAGATATTTCTGAATTGTTAAATGAATTAGAAGTTAAACCAACTTCTATGATAGATATAAGCGACGGTTTGTCTTCTGAAATATTACACATCTGTAAGCAATCAAAAGTAGGTTGTAACTTATATGAAGATAAAATACCTCTCGATCAACAAGTTATTTCTACTTGTGAGGAGTTTAAATTAGACAGTACTACGATTGCACTAAGTGGTGGAGAAGATTATGAATTGCTATTTACAGTAGGTATGGGAGACTTTCCAAAAATAAAAGCCAATCCAAACCTTTCTATAATTGGACATATCACTAACGAAAAAGAAGGAGTACATTTAATCACTCGTGGTAACGAAAAAATTCCATTAATCGCTAGAGGTTGGAACTCATTAGATAGTAATCAAGAATAATCAAGACGCTTTTTGAAGCTGTTTCTTTTTGAAAAAAGCCGATAAACAAGCATTTATTTTTCTATTCTTAAAATTAAGTACTTCAAACCCTCCAGAAAAAACATTGGTAAATTCCTTGTTACAGGTTTTACATTGGTATTCTCTTATATGATTGGTAATGTTGTTTATAATTATAAATTTGTGCCCAAATGTTGAGCATAATATACCTAAAAAGTTAAATTCATGGTTTGAGAAATTTTGCTTCATAATTTATATATAAAAGTAGGACTAAACTTACAATTTATATGCAATATATCAGTTAAAAATCATAAAAAATCGATAAACCGCATAATTTTAACAATTTCATTAATGTTTTCATTAATACTCATATGCCCAGTATTTACTTTTAATAATTTTGAATGACTTTTATTTGCTATTTTTCTAGAACTAGAAAAAGGTATTATAGGATCTTTAATACCAGAAATCATAAATTTATTGCCTTTAAAAGATGTTAAAACGGAAGTTCGATCTTTCCTATTTTTCATTCCTTTAATGGCAGCAATGATCCCATCAACCTTAAGGTATTTAGCTTCTTCTGTAAATTTATCTATATGATGTTGAAATTCTTTTTTTTTATCTGCAGGGAATAATGCTAAAATTGCCATTTTCACAAAAACTTCTTGATTGTATTTAATAATTTTAATAAAGCGATCTCTATTTATTTTTTTTTCTGGAGAATCTTTTTCAGTAGTAGAATTCAATAAAATAAGTGCATTTACTTTAGATTCATATTTCTCAGTAAAAGCTAGGCTAATATAACCTCCCATAGAATGGCCTATAAAACTTGCTTGACCAATATTATTTTTTTCTAATATAAAATTGATGACTTCAGCCATTAATTCCATGCTATGAATCTCAGCCATGCAACCACTTTTACCATGACCCGGTAAATCTATTATAATGACTTTATTTTTCTTTGATAATTTAGGTGCTAATTCATCCCAAATAGAGGAACTTAATAAAAATCCGTGTAAAAGAACTATGCAAGGACCTTTTCCTCTTATGCTATAATGAATAGGTATTTGGTTGAAGTGAGTAATCATTTTTATATATTTAGCGGAACAAATATCTCAGTTTGAAACAAAGTAAACAAACCCTGGTAATTGCTTTTGCATTATTTTCTTTATTTTTTGGAGCAGGAAATTTAATACTCCCTCCTTATTTAGGATATAATGCTGGGGATGGATGGTTTTGGGTGCTTATTGGTTTTTCAATTTCTGCTGTGTTTATACCCATATTGGCTATATATGGACATGCAAAGTTACAAGGAACAATATTAGATTTTGCCAATAAGGTATCTCCAACTTTTGCTGTTCTTTTTTCAATTTTGATTTATCTTATAGCAATTGCATTGCCTTCTCCAAGAACAGCTTCGGTTACCTATGAAATGGCTATAGAACCGTTTTTTCAGATTTCATCCTTAGAATTAAGCAGTATATATTTTGCCCTGGTATTGGTCTTTGTTTTGAACCGTAATAGAATGTTGAGTATTATTGGAAAATTTTTAACTCCATTAATAGTATGTATACTTTTAATAATTATTTGTTTAGGCTTATTTACGGAAGTAGCATCCGTTCGAGACTCCATATTTAATAATTCTTTTGCGGAAGGAATTCTTGAAGGATATCAAACCTTTGACGCTATTGGAGGTGTTGTAATAGGAGGTGTTGTCGTTATTTCACTATCTCTTCAAGGAAAATTTAATTACGAAGAAAAGAAAAGAATGATTATAAGATCTGGTTTATTCGCTGGGCTTGGATTGTTTTTAATTTATGGGGGTTTAATTGTCTTAGGCGCTCATAATAGTAACGTATTAGTTATTGATAATCGCACCGAATTGTTAAGTGTTTTAAGTATTCAAAACTTAGGAAACATCGGGAATGTGTTTTTGTCAGTTTTGTTAGCATTGGCATGTTTTACAACGGCAGTAGGTATTGTAACAGGAACTGCAGACTTTGTAAAAGGATTAATAGGTAATTCCCAAAAAGCTTATATAATTACCGCAATTATAGCTTGTGTTTTAGGAGTACTCATTGGGCAATTTAATGTGTATTATATCATTAACGTAGCCTTACCTGTTTTAATGTTTATTTATCCAATAACTATTGTGCTTATAATTTTGAATGTTTTGCCTGAGAAATGGGCTTCAACTTTAGTTTTTAGAGGTGTAGTTTTAGCAACCTTTATTTTTAGTATCCCCGACTTTTTAAAATTTCTTATTGCTGAAGAAAAACTGTTTCCTTTAAAAGAAATGATTCCATTATCAGAATATAGTTTGGGATGGGTATTACCAGCTGTAGTTGTTTTTTTATTGTTGAACCTTGTTAGTTTTGGAAATAAAAAAACCGATACAATTATTAGTTAACGGTATCGGTTATTATAAAATTTTAAGTTTTTAAGAATTCATGATAGCTTCAATTTCTTCCGCTTCAATCGGTATGTTTCTCATTAAATTAAATGGCTCTCCATTTTTTTGTATTACAACATCGTCCTCCAACCGTATCCCGAAGCCTTCATCAGGAATATAAATTCCAGGCTCCACAGTAAAAACCATATTTGCTTTCATCGGCTCCCAAAGTAATCCATAATCATGAGTGTCTAATCCCATATGGTGAGAAGTACCGTGCATAAAATATTTTTTATAAGCTGGCCAATTAGGATCTTCATTTTGTACATCTACTTTATCAATCAATCCTAATCCTAATAATTCAGAGGTCATTAATTTACCAACTTCTATATGATAATCTGCCCAATCAGCTCCAGGAACTAGTAATTTTGTAGCTTCTTTTTTTACTCGATTTACCGCGTCATAAACATTGCGTTGTCGCTTGGTGTATTTTCCGTTTACTGGAATGGTTCGAGTCATGTCACTACTATAATTAGCGTATTCTGCTCCTACGTCTAATAAAATTAAATCACCATCATTACAAGATTGATTGTTCTCTATATAGTGAAGAACATTGGCATTATTACCACTGGCGATGATTGGTGTGTATGCAAAACCTTTTGAACGATTTCTTAAAAATTCGTGCATAAATTCTGCTTCAATTTCATATTCCTTAACTCCTGGTTTTACGAAATTTAAAACTCGCCGCATTCCTTTTTCAGTAATATCACATGCTTTTTGTAACAAGTCCAATTCAATGGGATCCTTTACGGATCGAAGTCTTTGCAAAATAGGATTGCTCTTTGCAACACTATGTGCTGGATACTTATTTAAGAGTTTTTTAGTAAAACGTGCTTCTCTAGTTTCGGTTTCAATAGTAGCTCTATAATGTTCGTTTGTGTTAATATGAACCGTATCGCACTGTGCCATTAATTCTGCCATTACTTTTTCCATTTCATGAATCCAATAAACAGTTTTAACTCCACTAACTTCTAACGCTCGTTCTTTGGTAAGTTTTTCGCCTTCCCAAACAGCAATGTGGTCGTTTGTTTCTTTTAAAAATAATAATTCACGATTTTTTTTATTAGTTGCATCTGGAAACATCACTAAGACGCTTTCTTCTTGGTCAACTCCAGTTAAATAGTAAATATCCCTATGTTGCTGAAAAGGCATCGTACTGTCTGAACTAATTGGATATATATCATTGCTATTAAAAACAGCAATACTATTTGGCTTCATTTTAGCCATAAAATTTGTTCTATTTTTAATAAACAATGCCGAATCAATTTGGTGATATTTCATTCTTTTAAATTATTTTAATTCTTCAAATTTAATTAAAGACTTTTGAATACCGAAAGAGCCGCTCTTTTTTTTATGAGAATAATTGAACGTAAATCTAGAATCATTCTAAATAAACGGGAAAATAGTTTTTGTAGCTTGGTCAGAAAATGATTCAGTTGTACATTTGTATCAGAATAAATTAATCAAAAAATGAGTGGAATTTTAAGTTCTTCAATAGGCAGAAAATTTGCTATGGCGATATCTGCTTTCTTTCTAATAGTTTTTCTATTGCAGCATTTTGTAATAAATATACTTTCTGTATTTAATCCAACCGTATTTAATCAAGTTTCACACTTTATGGGGACCTTCTGGTTAATACAATATATATTGCAGCCAATACTAATTTTAGGGGTCATATTTCACTTTGTAATGGGTTTTGTTTTGGAAATTAAAAATAATAAATCTCGAGAAATTAAATATGTCAAGAATGACGGAAACGCTAATTCTTCTTGGATGAGTAGAAATATGATTTGGAGTGGATTAGTAATTTTATCATTCATGATATTACATTTCATAGATTTTTGGATTCCAGAAATTAATACAAAATATATTGTAGGAGATATGAGTGGGATGCACAATGGAGAATTTAGATACTACACTGAATTGGTTGAGAAATTTCATAATCCATTAAGAGTTGGTGCTTATTGCTTAGCTTTTGTGTTTTTAGCATTGCACTTATTACACGGTTTTAATTCAGCATTTCAATCGATAGGAGCTAATAATAAATATACAAAAGGCATAAATAGTTTTTCAAAATTATACGCTATAGGAATTCCTCTAGGGTTTATTTTTATTGCATTATTTCATCATCTAAAACAAAATTTATAAGATGGCGCTAGATTCAAAAATACCTCAAGGACCCTTAGCCGATAAGTGGACAAAACACAAAAACGATATTAACCTCGTAAATCCGGCAAATAAACGTCTTATAGATGTTATTGTAGTTGGAACAGGATTAGCAGGTGGTTCTGCAGCGGCAACTTTAGCTGAACTAGGTTATAATGTAAAAGCATTTTGTTTCCAAGATTCACCACGTAGAGCACATTCAATTGCAGCTCAAGGTGGTATAAATGCAGCAAAAAATTATCAAGGAGATGGAGATTCTACTTACAGGCTGTTCTACGACACTGTAAAAGGAGGAGATTATCGATCTCGTGAAGCTAATGTATATCGTTTAGCTGAGGTGTCTTCAAATATTATAGACCAATGCGTTGCTCAAGGAGTACCCTTTGCACGTGATTATGGAGGATTACTTGATAATCGTTCCTTTGGTGGAGTATTAGTTTCAAGAACGTTTTATGCCAAAGGCCAGACTGGACAACAATTATTACTAGGAGCTTATTCTGCAATGAATCGTCAGATTGGACGTGGAAAAATTAAGATGTACAACAGACATGAAATGTTAGATGTTGTGATTGTTGATGGAAAAGCTAGAGGGATTATAGCACGAAATTTAGTTACAGGAGAGATTGAAAGACATTCTGCTCATGCCGTTGTTTTGGGAACCGGAGGTTATGGAAATGTATTTTTCTTATCTACTAACGCTATGGGATCTAACGTTACTGCTGCATGGAAAGCTCACAAACGTGGAGCTTATTTTGCAAATCCTTGTTATACACAAATTCATCCAACCTGCATTCCTGTTTCTGGAGATCACCAGTCTAAACTAACATTGATGTCGGAATCATTGCGTAATGATGGCCGTATATGGGTTCCTAAACATAAAAAAGATGTAGCGGCTATTAGATCTGGAAATTTAAAGCCAACCCAACTTGCCGAAGAAGATAGGGATTACTACTTGGAGAGGAGGTATCCAGCCTTTGGTAATTTAGTGCCACGTGACGTTGCCTCTAGAGCAGCTAAAGAACGTTGCGATGAAGGATATGGAGTAAATGCTACAGGCGAAGCGGTTTACTTAGATTTTGCTGCAGCAATTTTACGTTATGGAAAAGAACAAGCTCATATAAAAGGACTTAGCGAAGACGATGAAGCTTTGATTAATAAACTTGGAAAAGATGTTGTTAAGGCCAAATATGGGAACTTATTTCAGATGTATGAAAAAATAGCTGATGAGAATCCATATGAGACTCCAATGATGATTTATCCCGCGGTACATTATACGATGGGTGGAGTTTGGGTTGATTACAACTTACAAACTACAATTCCTGGATTATATGCTATTGGAGAGGCAAACTTTTCTGATCATGGAGCAAATAGGCTAGGTGCTTCTGCTCTAATGCAAGGCTTAGCAGATGGTTATTTCGTTTTGCCTTATACCATTGGAGATTATTTGTCGCATGATATTCGAACAGGGACTATTTCTACCGACTTACCAGAATTTGAAGAAGCGGAGAAAAAGGTTACAGAAAGTATAGCACACTTTATAAATAATAAAGGGTCTAAATCTGTTGATTATTTCCACAGACGTTTGGGTAAGATTATGTGGGATAAATGTGGAATGTCCCGTAACGAAAAAGATTTAAAAATTGCAATTGAAGAAATTTCTGCTTTGCGTAAAGAGTTTTATAAAGAAGTTCTAGTTCCAGGAACTGCGTATGAGTTTAATGAACAATTAGCAAAAGCAGGGCGAGTAGCAGATTTTTTAGAATTAGGAGAATTATTTGCCAAAGATGCTTTATTAAGAGAAGAATCGGCGGGTGGTCATTTTAGAGAAGAGTATCAAACGCCAGAAGGAGAAGCCATGCGCCGAAAAGAATTTCAATTTGTATCTGCTTGGGAATATAAAGGAGAGCCAAAGGATGCTGTATTACATGAAGAAGTATTGGAATACAATAATATAGAGGTAAAAGAAAGATCATATAAATAATAAGGTTAGATGAATTTAACGTTAAAAATTTGGCGTCAGAAAAACGCAAACGACAAAGGAAAGATGGTAGATTATCAAGTCTCTGATATATCTCCAGACATGTCTTTTCTTGAAATGTTAGATGTATTAAATAACGAATTAATTGAAAAAGGAGATTCTCCAGTTGCTTTTGATCATGACTGTAGAGAAGGGATATGTGGTATGTGTTCTCTATATATCAATGGAGAAGCTCATGGCCCTGGCAGAAAAATAACGACCTGTCAGTTGCATATGCGCATGTTTAAGGACGATGACACTATTTACATAGAGCCATTTAGAGCAAAAGCATTTCCCGTAATAAAAGACCTTGTAATTAATAGAAGCGCCTTCGATAGAGTACAACATGCAGGAGGTTTTATTTCTGTAAATACTTCAGGAAATACACAAGACGCAAATTCAATTCCAATTTCTAAACATGATGCAGATGAAGCCATGGATGCTGCAACTTGTATCGGTTGCGGAGCCTGTGTAGCTACATGTAAAAACTCCTCAGCAATGTTGTTTGTTGGCGCAAAAGTTTCGCAATATGCATTATTACCTCAAGGTAAAGTTGAAGCAACAGATCGAGTACTGAATATGATACACCAAATGGATGCCGAAGGTTTTGGGAACTGTACAAACACTGGAGCTTGTGAAATAGAGTGCCCTAAAGGAATTTCTTTAGAGAATATTGCTCGAATGAATAGGGAATATTTAAAAGCGAGTTTGAAAGGATAGGTTTATTTTGTTTTTAAACGCGAACTATTTTTTTACACAGATCTTACCCCAATTAGGTAGCTATAATTGATGAATTTTTGCAAATTATAAAAAAGCTAATTTATTTTTGTTTATTACAACAGTAAAATTACTTTTATACAATGATTTCAAAACTACCTAATGTAACTACTTCCATTTTTACTGTTATGAGTAAAATGGCTTCCGATTATAACGCATTAAATCTCTCACAAGGTTTTCCAAATTTTAAAAGTGATTCCTATTTAATTGAGCTTGTTAATAAAGCGATGACGGAAGGTTATAATCAATATGCGCCAATGTCTGGATATTTAGAATTAAGAGAAACAATTTGCAATAAGACAAAATTGTTACACTCAAAAAAATACAACTCTGATACTGAAATAACAATAACAGCAGGCGCTACTCAAGCCATTTTTACAGCAATTGCAACGGTTATAAATAAAGATGATGAAGCAATTATCTTTACTCCCGCATACGATTGTTATAGTCCTGCAATTGAGTTATTTGGAGGAATAACAATTCCGGTCCAATTAAAAGCACCTTTTTATAAACCCAATTGGGAAGCAGTAGAAGATAAAATTACTCATAAAACAAAACTTATCATTGTAAATACTCCACACAATCCTAGTGGTATGATTTTTTCGGAAGACGATATGCTTTACTTACAATTTCTAGCAGAAAAATACAATTTAATAGTTATTAGCGATGAGGTTTATGAACATATTATTTTCGACGGCCTTATTCATCATAGTGCAGCAAAATTTTCAGAATTAGCTTCAAGGAGTTTTATAATTGGATCGTTTGGAAAAACGTTTCATAATACCGGATGGAAAATAGGTTATTGTTTAGCTCCAGAAAACCTGATGAATGAATTTAAAAAAATTCATCAGTATAATGTATTTAGTGTTAATACTCCCATACAAAAAGCCCTGGCTGAATATTTAGAGACAGCAGCGCATTATTTAAGCCTTTCTAGTTTTTACCAACAGAAAAGAAATCTTTTTTTAGAATTAATAAAAGATTCGAAGTTTAAAATTATTCCTTCAAAAGGCACGTATTTTCAAATGTTAGATTTTTCTAATATTTCAAATGAAAGTGACTTTATTTTTGCTAAAAGATTAACAAAGGATTATAAAATAGCGACCATACCAACTTCGAGTTTTAATGAAAATCAAGAAGATTTTAAACAAATTAGAGTTTGTTTTGCAAAAACTGAAGAAACATTAATCTCAGCAGCAAAAATTATTAATACTATATAATTATCACCCTTTTAAATGAACGAATTATATCAATTATTTACTGAGCTCGTCGATTGAAACTATAAAACAACAATAATTTTAGACCCATGAAAGAAGTATTAAAAATTTCTATTATTCAATCAGATTTATTTTGGGAAAACCCAGCTGCAAATCGTTTGATGTTTTCTGAAAAAATCAACCAAATTTCAGAACAAACAGATCTTATCATTCTTCCTGAAATGTTTACAACAGGTTTCACCATGAATGCTTTACAACTTGCTGAATTAGAAAATGGGAAAACACTTATTTGGATGAAGAATCAGGCTGTGAAAATGAATTGTGCAATCACGGGAAGTGTAATAATATCTAAAAATAATTTTTTTTACAACAGATTATTTTTTGTTTTCCCTAATGGAGATTATAAAATATATGATAAACGACATACCTTTACTTTGGCAGGAGAACATCATACGTTTGCTTCAGGCAATCAACGATTGATTGTGGATTTATTGGGATGGAAAATTTGTCCTTTAATTTGTTATGATTTACGTTTTCCAATTTGGGCTCGAAATACTGAAAATTATGATGTACTTCTTTATGTTGCAAACTGGCCAGAAAGAAGAATTGCTGCTTGGGATGTTTTATTAAAAGCGCGTTCAATCGAGAATATGGCTTATTGTATTGGTGTTAATAGAACTGGAAAAGATGGGAATGAACATCGATATATTGGACATTCTGCAGTTTATAATGTATTGGGAGAACAGATTTCGACTCCTAATAATGAAGGTAATTTCACCGAAACTATGGAACTTAAAAAATCGCATATTGAATTCAATAGAGAACATCTTCAGTTTTTAGATGACCGAGATGAATTTACTCTAAATTAAAGGTTTCTACTAAACTCCAATTAGGTCTGATTTCAATTTTTTTAGGGTAATATAAGACAGTTTCAGGTTGTATTTTTTTAAGATAGTTTCCTGTATCCCAACGTTTATTTTTGTTTTCATCGTAAATAATGCGAATGTAATATTCTCCTGGGTTTAAATATTCAAATAAAATGGTTTCATCGCCTGTATAGTATTTTTCTTGAATAACTTCATACTTGGTATTAACTAGTTGAACAAGTATAGGTAATTGTTTAGGTTCGCTTAAAATCAAGTTTAGTGTTCCATAATCTGAATTATCTTTGGTCCTAACTCTAACATTAATTGTATCGTTTGTTTGTTCAAAGAAGTCGATAAATGCTCCAGGTAATAATTGAATTGCGTAGGATTCTGTTGTTTTTATATCAAAATTTAAAAAGGCTGTATTGAACCGATAATCAATAATCCCTTTAAAAGGGATTACAGCAGAATCCTTATTGATTATGGTTACTTTTTCAGAATTAAATAATGTTAAAGGAGTGGTAGCAGAAAATTTAAGGGTATCCCTCGGAGTTAAAACTCCAGCATTTATTGGTTTTACTAACAATGTGTCAACAAATAAATCACGCATTTTAGTTACTACAGTATCTAAATTATTTTTGTTTTTTACTGTAAATATTAATGAATCATTTTCTACGAAAGGTTTAAACCAATAATGTAGGGTATCAGATTTTGAATCTTTATGGCTTGTAGATTCAAAATCTTTTGGTACTGATGACTTTAATTCTATTTTTAAATTTTTAGCATCTCCATTATAACCAAATACGATGTGATTTTTACTTTCATGTTTAGGTTTTTTGATTTTATAGCTTTCTGTTTCTTTAAATATATTAATTGTAAAAGAGCTATCGGTAGGTAGGCTAATCATTCCCTCTAAAAATCCTATTTTATCATATTTTGGTTGAAAGATATAATCATTTGTTTTGTCCTTCAATGCAATTAAAAAATAGGTTCCTTCTTTTAAATTAGTAAGTTCAAATTCTTGACTATCTTCTTTTGTAGTTGTGATGTAAGTTGGTTTTTCAGAATAAATTACAGAATCATTAAAGGCTTCATTTACTTCGTATAACATAACCGTTGTTGTACCTTCAGGATTTAACAGGAGAGGATCTTTAACGGTTCCTTTTAAATTTAAGCTATCAATAAAATTTCCAGTAGAAAAGATATATTTAAAATATTTAAAAACATTCTCCTCGGTATAGTCAACAATACTTTTTCCAAAATTAAATGAGTAAGTAGTATTTTTTTTTAGGGTATCTTTAATGTTTATTTTAATAAATTTTCCAGTACTTAATGGTGTTATTTCTGGTTGATATTTTAAGGGGGGAGAAATAATTAACTCTTTATTAATATCTATTAGCTTGATGTATTCGTCAAAATAGATTTTAATTTCATCATCAGTAAAGTTAATACTATAATTTTCTGGCTTATATTTTATAATAATTGGTGGAATTGAATCTTTTGATCCGCCGGAAGGATTCCCTCTTTTTGCACAATTAACAAATGTTAGTATAACAAAAAATAAGATAGCAAAATAAAATATGCGACGCATCATGTTTACAAAAATAAACAAAATATTTATGCGATAGCTATGGTTGCAATACTAAGTTTCACCTGTTTGCTTTTAAATATTTGTAGGGCACAGTTTTCTATTGTTGCACCAGTTGTAATAATATCATCAACTAATAAAATATGTTTATCATTTATTAAATGAGGATGTTTTATTTTAAATATTTCTTCAGTTTGAAAACGTAAAAAACGTTGTTTAAATACTTGAGATTCCGTTTTAGACTCTTTTGTTAAAACAGTATCAACATATGGTACTTGTAATGCTTTAGCTATTTCAAACCCAAACCCCTCCACTTGATTATAACCTCTTTTTTTTAATTTTTGTTTATGTAAAGGGACAGGAATTACCATTTCAATATTTTGATAATCTGTATGAATTGCCAACTCTGCTCCAAGCCATTTTCCAAAAAAAGAACTTATATGTTGCTGGCCCTTATATTTTAAATTGTGAAGTAGTTCTTGGGTAATTCCTCTTTTTTGAAATTTAATAATAGCTGTTGCATTTTCCACTAAAAATTTTCCATAGAAAAGTTGTTTCATACTCCCATCTCTTGTGTTGTGATGACTAATAATTGGTAGACTATGTCTGCATTGTGTGCAAATAACCTCTTCCCTTTTTAATAAAATAGTCTTACATCCACTGCAAACTTCTGGAAATAAAAGATTTAACATAAAATATATTATTTTTTATTTTTTAACGTTATATAATTTAACACTTAAAATAATAACCATGGATACAGAAGAAAGTAATAATAAGTTTAAAATAATTGTAGGGATTTTAACACTATTATTAATAGTGTTGGCTGTTTATACAGTAACGTTATATAACGAAAATAAAGATACAGTAACTATTTTACAAGACCAAAAATCTAATATTGAATCAGAACTACAAGAATTAATTGCAAATTATGATGAAGTAATTCAGGACAATGAAATTAAAGATAAAGACCTTCTAGAGGCAAGAGAGCGAATAGAAGTATTGCTTAATTCTGTGAAAGATTCAAAAGCAAACATTGCTTTGATACGTCGTTACAAATCTGAAATTGGAAAATTAAAAGACGAAAGAACATTTTTGTTTAAAAAGGCAGACAGTCTAATTGCCGTTAATAAACTGATTATTGCTGAAAGAGATAATGCGTTTTTAGAATTAGATGAAACGGTTAAAGTGATAGATTCGGTTACGGAAGAAAATCAAGCAATGGCAGATAAAATTAAATTGGGTGCTGTAGTTCGTGCAATAGACTTAAATGGAGCTGGAGTTATTATTAGAAAGAGCGGTAAAATTATAGACACTCAACGCTCTAAAAGAGCAGATAAAATTAGAACTTGTTTTGCACTTAGTCCAAATGCCATTGCAGAAAAAGGAGATCGCATGCTTTATATTCAAGTAATCAATCCTAAAAATAATTTATTAGGAGAAAAAGAGCTTTTAGAATTTGAGAACGGAACTTTAAATTACAGTTCTTCAATAAAAGTATTTTACGAAAATGAAGAGCTAGATGTGTGTTCTATGGTAGCTGCAAATGAAGATGATCTTATAGAAGGTGACTATACAATTAATGTTTTTGATGGAGCAAAATTAATTGCAACTTCAAAAATGACATTGAAATAAAAATTTAATAGTAAATAATTGAAACCGTTACGAACTAATCGTAACGGTTTTTTTATTTTTGCACCATGGCAAATGAAGATTTATTTAAAAAAGTAATATCACATGCAAAAGAATATGGTTACATATTCCAATCAAGTGAAATTTATGACGGACTTAGTGCTGTTTACGACTATGCTCAAAATGGAGTAGAATTAAAAAAGAACATTCGTGAATATTGGTGGCGAAGTATGGTGTTTATGCATCAAAATATTGTTGGGATTGATACCGCAATATTAATGCATCCAACTATTTGGAAAGCTTCTGGACACGTAGATGCCTTTAACGATCCCTTAATTGATAATAAAGATTCTAAAAAAAGATATCGAGCAGATGTTTTAATAGAAGATTATTGTGAGAAATTAAATATTAAAGCTCAAAAAGAAATCACAAAAGCAAAAAAACGGTTTGGTGACAGTTTTAATGAAGAGGAATTTATAGCTACAAATCCAAGAGTTGTAAAGTATAAATTACAACAAAAAGAGATACTAGAACGCATGGCGAGATCTTTAGAAAATGAAGATTTGTCCGATGTAAAGCTTTTGATTGAAGAATTAGGAATTGCAGACCCATTGTCAGGCTCTAAAAATTGGACCGATGTAAAGCAATTCAACCTTATGTTTGGAACTAAACTAGGAGCTTCTGCGGAAAGTGCGATGGATTTATACCTTCGTCCAGAAACAGCTCAAGGAATATTTGTAAACTTCTTAAATGTTCAAAAATCGGGGAGGATGAAAATTCCTTTTGGAATTGCCCAAACAGGTAAGGCATTTAGAAATGAAATAGTTGCTAGACAATTCATATTTAGGATGCGAGAGTTCGAGCAAATGGAGATGCAGTTCTTTGTGAAGCCAGGAGAAGAAATGAAATGGTATGAGTATTGGAAAGAAACAAGACTTAATTGGCATTTGTCCCTTGGTTTAGGTAAAGAAAACTATCGTTTTCATAACCACGAAAAGATGGCGCATTACGCGAATGCTGCAACCGATATAGAATTTAATTTCCCATTTGGCTTTAAAGAATTAGAAGGAATTCATTCTCGTACCGATTTCGATTTAAAGGCTCATGAAGCGCATTCGGGTAAAAAACTTCAATTTTTTGATCATGAAACAAACAAAAATTATACTCCTTATGTAGTGGAAACTTCTATAGGTTTGGACAGAATGTTTTTAGCAATTTTCAGTAATTCTCTTAAAACGGAGGTATTAGAAGATGGAAGCTCTAGAGTGGTCTTAAAATTACCAGAGATTTTAGCACCTATAAAAGCTGCTGTTTTTCCATTGGTTAAAAAAGATGGATTACCAGAAATCGCTCAAAATATAGTAAGTGATTTAAAATGGGACTACAATGTTGTATTCGACGAAAAAGATGCGGTAGGAAAACGTTATCGGCGTCAAGATGCTGCAGGAACTCCATTTTGTATTACTGTAGACCATCAAACAAAAGAAGATGATACAGTGACTATTCGCCATCGAGATACCATGAAGCAAGAGCGTATTTCGATTTCTGAAATATCTTATAAAATTAAAAAATCAATTTCTTATAAAGATTGGTTAAGCTAATTTTATTAAGTAATTAATACAAAAAACCTGTCAATTAATAATTGACAGGTTTTTTATTTTATTAATATGTTTACTTGTTTTTAACTATTTCAATAATACTAATTGGGTTTGCCTTTTCACAACGATTCATCATCATTAAACCAGCAAATTTAAACCAAATATTTTCACCTTCATTTATTTCTATATTCTCTAAATTAATTGGATCTAAAAAATAAGGAGCATCTTTTCCTTGAACCTTTATGGTAATAGGACAGTCTCCCTCTATTTTAGAAGTGACAACAGTTCCTTTTGTAAATCCTGCCTCCATCATTTTTTCTTTAACTATTTGTACTTTATCTTCAGAACTAGCTGTAACAGAATTATTTGTGCTGCTGCAAGAGAATAATAATATTGAGAATAATAGTATTAAAATATTTACTGCTTTCATAACTGATAATTTTATTATCTTTAAAATTACAACTATTATGCCATTTTAAGGTAATAACTTACAGTTTCATTATGCAACTAATTGATAACAAGTATTTTATATTAATTAAGGGGGTAATATTAACTTTAGTTGTTTTATATTTACAAAAATATAAATCCTTTAAACAATGTCCTTCAAAAATATTTTTTTATTACTTTTTTTAGTGGTACTTACTTCTAATGTAATTGCTCAAAAAACAACACCTAATGTAGCTATGCAAGCTAATACTTCAGTTGAGGTGACTCCTGAGTATATTCCTTCAATAGCTTCTAGATTAGCAGATTTCCCACCTTTTGTTGACGTTGTCAAAGAGGCAGCTGATAAAAGATCTTTGGGGAATACAGTAATTATAGGAAAAGATCGTCAAACTAAAGATGATTACTTTTTAAGAAATAGGCATGAATCATCACAAAGTATACAAGTAGCTTCACCGACTATAGTATTTGATGCTTATCAATCTGGTTCTACACCCTCAGACCCATCTATGGCAATTGGTCCAGATCATGTGTTTGTAGTATTTAATACAGGTTTCTCTATCTACGATAAGTCTGGAAATATAATGGTAGGTCCTGTGTCTCCCAATCCTGCTATTTTCCCTAATTCTGGTTGTTGTGATTTAACAGCTTCTTACGATGCAGCCGCAGAAAGATGGGTGGTTTCTTTTCTCGGCAATGGTGTGCAAGTAGCTGTTTCTGAAGGTCCGGATCCAATCAATGATGGCTGGTATAACTATAATATTTCAGCAATTAACGATTATCAAAAGCTTTCTGTTTGGAGTGATGGTTATTATATGACGGATAATACCTCCAGTAGTAACAGAGTCTGGGCTATGGAAAGAGAAGAAATGTTAGCTGGGAATACGGCACAAATACTTGGGTTCAATTTGCCTGGTATTCAAACAAGTGGATTTTACAGTCCTCAAGCTTTAAATGTGAGTAACGACAACATGCCTGGAGCTGGAGGAGCAACTTTTCTTTATCTTCAAGACGATGCTTGGGGAGGTGTTTCTACTGATCACGTAAAATTGTGGACTTTAGATATGGATTGGTCAGCAGGAAATGGAACAATGAATGCTGCTGTAGAAATTCCTGCAACAGAATTTATATCTGTTTTTGATGGAGGAAGTTTCTCAAATCTAACCCAACCAGGAGGAGGTTCAGCTGTTGATGCTTTGCAAGCTACAATTATGAATCAAGCTCAATTTAGGAAATTTGGAACTTATAATTCAGCATTGTTTAACTTCGTAGTTGATATGGACGCTTCAGGTGGAGAGTTGGCAGGTATTCGATGGTTTGAATTAAGACAAGATGCGGACAATGAACCTTGGACGGTATACCAAGAAGGAACCTATTCCGCACCAGACGGAAGACATGCTTGGCACGGAAGTATGATTATGGATGCTGTAGGTAATATTGCAATGGGTTATACCTCCATGGCAGGTCCAACAACTCCAAATCCAACAGACTTTAGAATAAGCTCTTATTATACCGGTAGATTTGACGGAGATGCTAGTGGTGTTATGACGGTTAATGAAGAATTAATTGCTGCAGGTAATGCAAATATTCCAAGTACACGATATGGTGATTATGGAAAAATGGATATAGATCCCTCAGATGACACTACTTTCTGGTTTATTAATGAGTATCAAAATAGTGGACGCAAAGGAGTTGTTGGTGCATTTCAATTAGTTCCGCCACTACCTAATGATATTGGTGTAAATGGGATCCCAAATCCAAACACAGGTATTTTAACTGAAACTGAAAATATTGAAGTATCTATCAGAAACTTTGGTGTTAATGATTTAACTAATCCAGAAGTGCAATACAGTATAGATGGAAACGCACCAATTATCGAAAATTATTCAGGCACTATCGCTTCAGGTGAATCAAATTTGTATACTTTTATCACTCAAGCAGACTTATCCGAACCTGGAAATCACACGATAGTATCAAGAACAAATTTAGATGAAGATTCAAACCCAGCAAATGATGAAACAACAAAAACAATATTCAATGGAACTGTTTATTGTAACCCTTTAGCAGATTGTTCATTTGGTGATGGTTTTACAAATATTACTGTTTCTGAAATTAATAATGATTCTGGTTGTGAAGGTTATGCCGATTTCACAAACTTGGTTGCAACATTAGAACCTGGAGAATCATATGATTTAACTGTTACTACAGGCTATGGAGATCAACATGTAAAGGCATGGATAGACTTTAACGATGACGGAACATTTTCAAATGATGAAGTAGTAGTTTCTAATTTTATAATTGCACCAGGTCAAGGTAGTGGTTCATATACTGATACAGCAATTTTAACAGTACCTGCTAACATACCAGCTGGTCAATCTCATAGGCTGCGATTTAAATCTAACTGGCAAGCACCAGTTCCTAATGATGCTTGTGAACTCACACAATATGGAGAAACGGAAGATTATACTGCAAATTTGGGTATATTAAGTGTTGAAGATCTTTCAATTTCTAATGCAGAATTTACAGTAGTTAGCTTAGCAAATAATCAATTTGATATTACTTTAACAACTGATTTTGATGGTGTGGCATCAATAACTATATACAATGTTTTAGGTCAAACTTTAGCATATAATAACCTAGAGAAACAAGGAAATAACTATGTTTATCGTTTAGATATGTCTTATGCTGATACGGGTGTCTACTTAATTAAAATAGGAGATAACGCTTCTAAAACATATAAGACCTCTAAGATTATCGTTAAGTAATCTTATGGCTTATCATTATTTAAGAGAAGAGCGGACTTGTTCCGCTCTTTTTTTTAAAAATAAGCTCTGAGTTGAACACTACCCGTATGAACTGCTTTAAAAGTTTCACTCTTTCTTCCAAAATAAGATAAGTTTATATCTAAAAACTTGGTAATCCTTTTTTGCAATAATAACCGCCAAGTTAAATTAATATTAGGTTGTAAGCCTTCTAGCATTTGATAAGCTACAGGCGAATAAGCATTACCTATAAAAGAATTATTTATATAATTAAACTCTCCGTTTATGGATATTTTTTGAGCATTGGAATAGGCAAAAGAAACTCCAATTTTTTGTTGAGTCAATAACTCGAAATTACTAAGTTGATTTTCTTTATTTAAATATTGATAAAAAACATCAAACCGTGTTTGTGAATTAATTAAATATGAAATTTTCGGGTTTATTTCATAAGTGTTCAGTGTGTAATTTCTACTTTCAAAATTTTGAGTTAGACTTTTATTCTCTCCCAAAGCTCCTCTTAAATTTAGCAACCAGTTTTCGCGAAATTTATGGTTAAAATTAAGCTGATGACTCTTTAATTTAACTTCTGCTAAACCGATGGATAAAAAATTTCTATTTGCAGTTAAAATGAAGGTGTAGTTAGTCGTAAACTTTTGTTTTCCTCTATTATAGAATAATGCATTCCTAAAATTACTTACGGATGATAATTCCTCGATACCATAATTTTCAAATGGATTTATAATAAATACATCGTTTTTTCTTCTTATTTTTTTGTCAATTAAAAATGAAGTTTGATTATAAAAATGAGAAATAACTTTTCTGAAATCATTTCTAGTTGACCATTGTTGTGGATTTAAAGTTAAGGTTTGACTGATCTTAGTTTGACTTATTTTTACAAATATTTGATTAGGTAATAGTATTCTAATATATTCTGCTTCGTCTTGAAATTGTGCAACTTCAAATTCTTCTAAGTCTTGTATTCCATTATTATTATAATCGTACCAGGTATAAATTCCTTCTCCAGGAGCTACTTTAACATAGGTAAATTCTTGTTGCGGTAAAACACCATTGTTGGTTTGTAAAGTGGTATTTAAACGAATACTATTTTTTAAAAATGATTGGTTGTAAAGCAATCTAGAGTTTAATGATTTTTCACCTTCATTAAACTCATCTTTGGCTTTTAAGATTCTATAATTAGCAAACACAGATAATTGTGAGTTGGGTTTATTTAAGATTCTCGATTTTAAATAAACATCATTGGAAGTGGAGACTTTTGTCAATTCTGAATTTCGAAGACTGTCATTTACACGATGGCGATATCCAACTTCAGCAAAAACTTTAGTGCTATCCCCCAATCCTGTAAATACCTCATAGGAATTAAATTTTTGACTTACTGGAGTTAAACTGTCATTAATAACAGCTCGAACTTGATTGTCCTCTATTGCTAATTTTCCTCCAAGCCACGATTTCTTAAATGAATAGCTAGCAACATTATGTGTTCTGAAAAATTTTGAATTTAATTCAGACCCTTTACTTTGCAGGGTACTTCCATTGCTTACTAAATTTAATTTTCCAAAGCGTAAATTCAAATTTAAAACATTTCTATTTCCTGAAAAGTTTTTTGAATAATCTAAATTTTGAAATTCATACCTAAAGTTTCCAATTTTAGAATCTACATACTCCAACCCTCCAATTATAAAACGTTGATCACCCAACGGATTTGTTAAATTCCAATTTCTATTAAATTCAACAGCATACAGACGTTCTATGGTTCTAAAATCTTCATTAATTAAATTGATAGAAGCAAAAGCATCTAATTTTTTAGTTTCAGGTGTTTTTAAAATGGTTTGTTTGATGTTTAGTTCACCAGCAAAACCATTATTATTACCATTATCTATATTCGAAAACAGATTAAGATCATTAACACTTCCAGCTACTTCGAACGCAATCGTTGTTTTTTCGGTAGGGTGGTATGCTCCATTCACTCCTCCAACTTGTATTTTTGTGGGAGGAGTTAGTTGTACCACAGGGTCGTAATTTCCTTGTAATTCTCCGTCAATAGGTTCAATGTATTCAAAAATTCTATTGATAGCATTAATATCACTAACAATATAGTTGCCCAATCCATTTCCTAATAATGTAAACCGAACATTGTACAATTCATCTTCTGCAATGTTTGAAAACACAAAAGCTTCCACACCATTTATATCTTCTTTTTTATATAATATTTTGTTTTCAGAATAAGTATCTGGTATTGCTGAAGGAGCAATCATTTCAGAGGTGTTATCTCCTGCATCCCTTAAAATAGACACTTGTTCTTCTGTTAAGCTTTGTTGTAAAGGTTGGTTTTTAGCATCACTTTCAGAATAGACATAAGCACCAATATCCAGTTTTTCACTGGTATAATTCCCTCCTCCAAAACCTATAAAACGAGTGTAATTTCGATCCGTATATTGATATTCAACACGAATTCTCATATTTGCCGTGATTGGATAGGTAGTGTTAAATTTAACTTCACCTGCATTATAATCAATTACATAATCTTCACTTTCTCCTCTAGATAGCAACAGTCCATTTATATAAACACGTTCACTTCCAGAGACTATTAAAATATAAAGCTCCCCATTTGGACCAACTAGTTTATAAGGTCCTTGATTTCCTTCTTGTCCAACAAAATCACTGCTTGAAAACACACCACGAACTAATGCTCCTGATGCAAAAACAGAAGTTTTTGCTCCAGATTTATGGTTGATGGTTCCTCCTAAAGAAATACCTTGAACCTTTTTAGTAAAATTTCCAAAATAACTTTTAGTATTTACTAAATCGACATCACCCGCTCTAATATTCCAATTGTCACTGTAAAGCTCTATAAATAGTTGATCAAACTCCTCTAAACTTTGAGAATATCCTGCTTCTTGTGAAGGAATATTAGAGTCTTGAATAGAAGCTCTAATCGATACTTTGTCACTAAGTTTCCCTGTAATTTGAAGGTTCAATTCAGAATTTACAACAGCATTTTGATTGTTTCCAACTGTAATACCTCTTGAAATACTTCCTAGGGTATTAAGGCCGTCAAATGGTTTAAATTGATTTTTATTACTAGTCTCTTGAAGCGAATATAATTTATTAATACTATTGCTTTTTCGAACTATCACATTGGAATCCAATACAAAATAATCTTTTGTCAAATATTCTGGATATCTCAAATAATTGATGGTCAAAGTGTCATTTTTAGTAACAATGCTTTTTGGAAGAATTAAAAGGCTTTTGCCAAAATCAACTTGATATTTACTAGCATCGATAACAATTCCTTTTGTATCTATTATTTGAAAACGAATGGGATTTATACTTACACTATCTATTTGTATCGTATCATTAATTGCAACTTTTCTACTTTGAAAATTGCTAGGGAAGTCTTGCGCAAAACTTACGCTTAGAAACAAACCAAAAAATAAAATTAGAAACAACTTCATAAGTACATTCGCAATAGGTAGAAATATAGTTATTATTAAACTGAAATATGAGCGATTTATTTTGTAAAATTTATTGATAATAATTTCCTAAATATACCTTGTAAAGGTACAATGTTAATTAAATTAGTGCCTGTTATTAAAAATAGAATTCATGAAGATAATTTCTTATAATGTAAATGGTATTAGAGCGGCAATGAAAAAAGGTTTTGCTGAATGGTTACAACAAGCAAATCCAGATGTTATTTGCCTTCAAGAGATTAAAGCTTTAGAAGAACAAGTAGATATAGAAGCTATTGAAAATGCAGGATACCCCTATAAGTATTGGTTCAGTGCGCAAAAAAAAGGGTATAGTGGAGTTGCCATTTTTTGTAAAGAAAAACCCAATCATATTGAATATGGAACTGGAATTGAAAGCATGGATTTTGAGGGTAGAAACCTTCGCATAGATTACGATGAAGTCTCCATTATGAGTTTATACCTTCCAAGTGGTACTAATAATGCACGCTTAGAATTTAAATTAAATTTTATGGCAGCGTTTCAGAAATATGTAAATGAATTAAAAAAAGACATTCCTAATCTGGTTATTTGTGGAGACTATAACATTTGTCATGAAGCCATCGATATTCATAATCCAGTTGCTAATAAAAACTCATCTGGATTTTTACCGGTGGAGAGAGCATGGATTGGAAACTTTATAGAAAGTGGTTTTATAGATTCCTTCAGACATCTAAATAAAGAACCTCACAATTATACGTGGTGGAGTTACCGTGCTAATTCTAGAGCTAATAATAAGGGCTGGCGTATTGATTATCACATGGTTTCAAAACCATTACAAGAAAACATAAAACGCGCCGTTATATTACCGGATGCCAAACATAGCGATCATTGTCCTTTGATGGTAGAATTAGATTTTAATTAAAAATAATATGATAAAAAAAATTGTACTTGGAATTGCAATAGTTTCGATGATGACTTCTTGTGTTTCATCAAAAATATATGAAGACTTACAGAGCAAATTCGATCTTTTAAAAGAAGAGAATAAATCCTTGCTTTCTCAATTAAATGAAGAAGGTAATAATGGGAATAGTTACTCGGTAAAAAGTCTTCAAAATGAAGTAGAGAAACTGAAGGCCGAAAAAAGTCGATTGGCAATGGATCTAGCAGCTTCTAAATCTAGTTATAATCGTTTAAAAGATTCCTACGATGCATTGGAAGCAAATAGCTCTACTAAATTAACTGAGAATTTAGAACTCAATAGAAATTTATTGACCCAGTTAGAAGATAAAGAAAAAGCCTTGGCATTAGAAAGTGCTCGATTGGCACAATTGCAACAAGATCTAGAGGAACGCTCTCAACGAGTGGAAGAATTAGAAGGAATCATTACTTCAAAAGACGCTCAAATGACCGCATTAAAAGATGCGATATCGGCAGCACTTACTAATTTTGAAGGCAATGGATTAACCGTAGAACAACGAGACGGGAAAGTGTATGTTTCTATGGAAAATAAATTATTGTTTAAAAGCGGATCTTGGGCAGTAAATACCAGAGGACGAGAAGCAGTAGTGCAATTAGGAAAAGTGCTTGCAGAAAACCCTGAAATAGCTGTATTAATTGAAGGTCATACCGATACTATAGCCTATTCTGGGAATGGAAATATTTTAACAAATTGGGATTTATCCACCAAACGTGCCACCTCAATTGTATCTATATTAACTGAGAATCATGAAATTTTAAAAGAAAATCTGACCGCAGCAGGGAGAGGAGAATTTGCTCCAATTGCAACTAATAGCACTTCTGAAGGAAGATCAAAAAACAGAAGAATTGAAGTGATTTTAACTCCGAAATTAGACGAGATTTCTAAATTATTAAATGAACTTTAATCGTTTTTTTAAAACCAACTATGAAATACACACATCTACCCAATACCGATATAAAAGTTAGTAAAATTTGCCTAGGCTCTATGACCTGGGGCGAACAAAATTCAGAAGCTGAAGGGCACGCTCAATTAGATTATGCCTTGGATCAAGGAGTTAACTTTATAGATACAGCCGAAATGTATTCGGTTCCTGGGAACCCAAAAACGCAAGGGAGCACCGAGTCTATAATTGGTACTTGGTTGTCTAAAGCTAAGCGAAGAGATCAAGTTGTTCTAGCCTCAAAAATAACAGGTCCACTTCGCTTTTTTGAACACATTCGCAAGAACTTAAATTTTAGTAAGGAAGCATTGGAGGATGCTCTGAACAAAAGTTTAAAACGGATGCAAACCGATTATATAGATCTGTATCAATTGCATTGGCCAGAGCGAGGAGTCAATGTTTTTGGTGTTAGAGATTATACGCATAATGCAGAATGGGAAGATAATATTGCTAAAGTTCTAGAGTCTTTAGAATCCTTTGTAAAACAGGGTAAAATTAGACAAATTGGGTTGTCCAACGAAACTCCTTGGGGTGTGATGCGTTATTGTGAAGAAGCTAAAAAAGGAGCTCCCAAAATGATAACAGTACAGAACGCTTATAACCTTTTAAATCGCAGAGATGAAATTGGTTTGTCTGAAGTTTTATTAAGAGAAGATGTTGGGTACTTAGCCTATTCGCCATTGGCTTTTGGGGTGCTTGCTGGAAAATATTTAAATAATAATCAACCAGAAAATGCTAGAGTTACTTTATTTCCAAATTACAGCAGGTACAGTAGTGAGCAGTCTAATAAAGCAACGATACTATATAATGATATTGCGAAAAAATATGAGATTAGTTTAACTCAAATGGCTTTGGCTTTTGTAACGCAGCAACCTTTTATGACTTCCAATATTATTGGAGCTACTACTATGGATCAATTAAAAGAAAATATTAATAGTATTCATCTTACACTTTCTGATGAAATAATCAGAGCGATTAATTTGGTTCATGCCCAAATTCCCAATCCAGCTCCTTAAAAAATTAGCTAAAAAGATGCTTCACTACATCATGAACTTTAGCGACTTTAATAATATTGATGGTATAATTCTTTTTTGAAATTTTACAATATTTAGAAATTACAATGGATGTAAAGCCTAATTTCTCTGCTTCAGAAATCCGTTGATCCACTTTAGTTACAGGTCTAACCTCTCCTGCTAATCCAATTTCAGCAGCAAAACACATCGATTTATCTATAGAGATATCAATATTTGAAGATAACACTGCAGCCACAACTGCTAAATCTATAGCTGGATCGTCAACATTAATTCCTCCAGTGACATTTAAAAATACATCTTTTGCGCCTAATTTAAACCCAGCTCGTTTTTCAAGAACTGCTAAGATCATATTCAGTCGTTTAGCATTATATCCTGTTGCACTTCGTTGAGGTGTACCATAAACTGCTGTACTCACTAAAGCTTGAATTTCGATCATTAAAGGACGCATACCTTCTAATGTAGCAGAAATTGCTGTTCCGCTAAGGTCTTCATCATTTTTTGAAATTAGTATTTCGGAAGGATTGCTAACTTCTCGCAAACCATTTCCTTGCATTTCATAAATACCCAATTCATTAGTGGATCCAAACCTGTTTTTTTGTGAACGTAAAATTCGGTATACATGGTTTCTATCTCCTTCAAACTGTAAAACGGTATCCACCATATGTTCCAGTATTTTTGGTCCAGCAATGTTTCCGTCTTTGGTAATATGTCCAATTAAAATTACTGGAGTATTGGTTTCTTTAGCAAATTTAATAAGTTCTGTAGTTGTTTCTCTAATTTGTGAGATGCTTCCAGGACTGCTTTCTATATAATCGGTATGTAATGTTTGTATGGAATCGATCACAACAATATCTGGACTTAATTCTGCAATTTGAGTAAAGATATTTTGAGTTTTGGTTTCTGTTAGGATGTAACAATTTTCTGAATTTGGGTGAATTCTCTCCGCTCTCATTTTAATTTGTTGAGCACTTTCTTCTCCAGAAACATATAGTGTTTTATAAGGTAATTGTAATGCAATTTGAAGCATTAAAGTGCTTTTTCCTATGCCAGGTTCGCCACCTAAAAGTGTTAAAGATCCGGGGACCAATCCGCCTCCTAAAACCCTATTTAGTTCATTGTTTTTTGTATTTAATCTTGCTTCAGATGCTGTGGAAATTTCATTTATTTTAAGCGATTTAGAAACTCTTTTAGAAGAAGTTTCAGAAACCTTCCAGCTTACTTTTTCTGCTTTTTGGATCACTTCTTCAGCAATCGTATTCCATTCTTTACAAGCGGAACATTGTCCTTGCCATTTAGAAAAGGAGCTGCCACAATTCTGACAGAAAAAGGATGTTTTTACTTTTGCCATATAAAGGTATAAAAATAGTAATAATCTTGAGATTTAACTTTTAGGCACAGAAAAGTAGTTAACAATTATCAGTTTTCTTGGGGATTTTTTTTAGGGTCCAATATGCTCCTCAAAAAAAAATTAAATAATAAAAAGAGAATAGCATTAAAGAGTAGAGCTCTAGAACTTTATAGTAGCCCCTATTACTAATCCTTATTTTCAACAAATGCCGCAAATAAGAGCTGTTATAGGTGGTACAGGAGACTATATGGGGGCTAGAGGTCAATTAACAACTACAAGAAACGAAGATGAGACTTATGAACATCTTATAGAGTTAATGGACTAACTAAAAAGAACAGATAGGCTTTTGCTAACTAGTTATTGAATTATTTCTCATAAATTATTGAGTTTTATCAAAAGAGGAGGTAGTTTTAAAAATAAATCCTCTTTTTTTAATATCCGAAATCTTCTTTAATTTTATCTGCCTTGTCAAGCATCAAATCAATAGTTATAAAATCTACTTCTTCTTTATCATAGGCACTTTGGTATATTCTCATCGCTTTTTTAGGTTCTCCGATTTCTTCGTAATAGCGAGCCAAATAATAATCACCTAAAGCAGATTCAGGATATTGTTTTTTAGCCATTGTTGCTATTTCTCTTAGTGATTCCCACTCTTTCTTTTTTTCGGAGGCTTTACAGGTTGCTATAAAATCGGTTACTCTTATAGGATTACTAAGCCCAAATAAATCTTTGATTGTTGCGTATTTTTCAGTTAAATAAAGGTGAATAGGTTTTTTTAATTTTAAAATTACATCCGTATATTCTTCGTTACTTATTGGGCGGTATACTGAAAACATTTTTTCCAAAGCAGAAGGAATGGCCCTGGCTACCAATGAATAGTGAGTAGCTCCTTCAAAATTATCAAAGTTATAATCAAATTTTTCGCTTTCTAATACTTTTAACGAGGAGTCTAACATTTCAGTGATTTCTCTTAAATCTTTTATGTCATCAGATCCAGTTGCGAGATAATAAAATATTTTGGTCTGAATTTGAGGAATTCTTTCTGGGAGTCGCTCATCTAAAAGAGGTGCTAAATCTGGACTTAAACAGATGTAGCCATTAAATAAAGGAGGATCTTTAAAAAGAAAATAATTAATAAAGTTTGCTGTAAAATCATGCCCAACTGCAATTGTAAATTTTGCAGTGCGATAATTGTTGTCTATATAAGGAATCAGTTCAAGTCCAATAAACTCAAAAAAATCGGCTCCTGTGCCCTCGGGCATAAAATCGGCTCCATCATAGTTACAATCATCATATCGACTTTCTCCTTGCATAATCCCCACTACAATCGATTCAGGCATATCTTCCCAATAACTAAAATAATCTACATTCCCCGCTACAGGTTCGAATAAATAATTAGCATCCAGAACAAGTGCGATTGGATACACTTTGTCTGTGTTTTCTTCATAATCTCTAGGAAGTTGAATTTTTAATCTTCTTGATTGATCAAGTATATTAGATTGAAACTCTTCATAAATAACTTTGGATTGTGAAAAGGAGTTAAGTCCAAAAAACGAAGCTATAATAACTAAAAATATTTTTTTCATTAGAACAAATTTTGATGTTTAAAGATAATGATTTTAAATTTTGATGTTTAAAGATAATGATTTTAAAAAGCATTATTTTTCAGCATTAAATAAAATTGATTATTTTTTTTTATTGTAAAATGGTAAAATTAATAATGATAGTCCTCCAAAGAATACAATAGAGGAAATGTTTGAGGTCCATACGATCCATCCAAACGCAGTACCGACAGTCTCAGGTATGCTGAAAACTGCTAAAATTCCAGCAACAAAAAAGGGATAAGATCCAAAACCACTATTGGTAAAAGCAAAGGAAAAGCTACCTACCACAAACGTGATAATTAGTGTTGAAAAAGCAATATTAGAGGTTTCGTTTAATGCAAAAGTAGCTGTGTAAAAAGACAATAAGTACAGGCCCCAAATTAAAAATGAATGGCCTATAAAAAAACCTTTTTTCTTCATTTTTAAGATACTTAAAATCCCATCTTTTAAACCTGAAAAAAAGCGAATTATTTTTTTAATAAATGACAATTTAGAAAACTTTAAGGCCAATAAAAAAAATAATAAAAGCACCAAAAAAATCGCTAGTAAATTATAAATAGTATTGATCGGTAACACGTTTAATAAAAACTCAGAAAGCTTATCGAATTGCAGTAATAAAGCTATAGCTGTAAAACCAAATAAAAAGAGAAGATCTACAATTCGTTCAGATATGATTGTACCAAAAGCTTTATCAAAAGGAACATCTTCATATTTTTTAACAATAAGCGCCCTAGATACTTCTCCGCTTTTTGGAATAAATATATTCATAATATATGCCACGGAAATCGCCATAAAATTATTTAAGAGCTTGGGTTTATAACCTAAAGGTTCTAAAATGAAATTCCAGCGATACGCCCTAGAAATATGGCTTAATAAACTAAAAGCTAGAGAAATAATTATAAACGTATAATCTGCATATTTGAAGTAAGCTGAAATTTCTTCTAATTGTTGAGGGCTAAATTTTGAATAAGAATAATAAATTAAAAACACACCAAGGCTCAAAGGAATAGCAATTTTTATAAATGCAATAAGTGTCTTGTTCATTTATTTTAGTTAATTGTTTTGTTCGTTTGGAGCTACTAAAGAAGGTTTGTTTTTAATAGCTTCGACAGCATTGATTGCAAACCTGATTAGCATTAAATAGTTCCCGTTTGCTTCTGCTCGGTAAAGGTATTAATTTAATGCCATATTATCTATTAGTCTTATACCACCGATAAAGCTAGCTATAAAAGCTCGATATTTTTTTTTCTTACTTTTATAAATCCCTGTTTTTAGTGTTTCGGTATCGGCTATTTCAAAATATTCTAGCTTTAAAGAAGTGTGACCTTTAAATTCTTTTTCCACCAATTGATTTAATTTTAAAATACTTAATAAATTAAAATTCTCTTTTATCTTTAAGAGTGTTTTATAAATTATAATTGCTTCCTTTAATTGCTCATTATTAAGGCGTTTGTTTCTAGAACTCATTGCAAGACCGCTTGTTTCTCTAATAGTTGGACATCCAATGACTTTTACAGGAAGATTTTCAATTTCAACTAATTTTCTTACAATTCTTAATTGCTGAAAATCCTTTTCTCCAAGATAAGCTCTGTTGGGTTTTACTATTCTAAAAAAAAGATTTAAAACAGTTCCAACTCCATCAAAATGGCCAATGCGATGTTTTCCTTCCATTTCGCTTTCTATTCCTGAAAAATTATAGCTTTTTGAACTTATATCGTGATCATATAAATCCAAAGCAGTTGGTGAAAAAATAAAAATATTTTTTGAAAAACGTTTTAAATGAGCGATGTCATTTTCTATAGTTCTTGGATATTTTAACAAGTCATTTGGATTGTCAAACTGTGTTGGGTTAACAAAAATGCTCACTACAACACAGTCATTTTCTATACTAGCTTGTTCAACCAAGGAAATATGTCCTATATGTAAAGCTCCCATAGTCGGAACAAATCCAATGGTTTTACGATTTTTTATAAAAGGTAAAAGTGCTTCCTTTAAAGAGGAGCTTGATTTATGTATTTTCATTTAGAAAAATATTAAGACAGTAAAAATAATATATTAAAGTCAGTCTGCATAAAATTTCGTAATTTTGCATCTTTTACGCACCACGAAAAAATTATATATGAAAGATAAAAGGATCTTGTATGTGTCTTCAGAAGTAGTACCTTATTTACCTGAGACTGAGATTTCTTCAATGTCGTTTGAAGCATCTCGAATGGTAAACAGTAACAAAGGTCAAATTAGAATATTTATGCCTCGTTACGGTAATATTAATGAACGTAGACATCAACTTCATGAGGTTATTAGATTATCCGGAATGAATTTGGTGATTAATGACATGGATGTTCCGCTAATTATTAAAGTAGCGTCGATTCCTAAAGAGCGAATGCAAGTCTATTTTATTGATAATGAAGACTACTTTAAGAGAAAAGCAACATTTGAAGATGAAGATGGAAATCTTTTTGATGACAATGACGAAAGAGCTATTTTCTTTGCAAAAGGAGTTATTGAAACTGTTAAGAAATTAAATTGGTCACCCGATATTATTCATGTTCATGGATGGTTAGCCTCTTTTTTACCTTTATATTTAAAAAAGTATTACAACAAAGAACCTTTATTTGAAAACAGTAAGATTGTTACATCTTTATACAATCAAGGATTTAAAGGGCATTTAAATGCTAAGGTTACTAAAAAAATAATGTTTGATGGTATTGACGAAAAACATATAGAAGAATTAAAAGAACCTGATTATATTAACATGATGAAGGTTGCTATAAAAAACTCGGATGCTATCATATATGGTTCAGAAGAGCTTCCAAAGGAATTAGAGGAATATCTTAAAGATCTTGAAATGCCAATGTTAAAGTATCATAAAAAAGAAGATATTTCCCCTGCTTATTTAGATTTTTACCTTTCAAAAGTATTGTCATAAATACATCATTTTATTTTACTATGAAAACACAAAATACTTTGCCTAAGATAATGGCAATATTATTTTTTATTATTTCTATTGTTTCCTGTCAGGAAGATTTTAATACAATAGGTGGAGATATTGTTGCAAATGATAGTCTTCTATCTCAACTAGATAATACACAAACCGTAGTGGCTTATAGCAGGAAATTAGCTCCGGTTCAAACCAATATTATACCGGTAAGTCAATTAGGTATTTATAATGATGGAACCTTTGGGAAATCAACTATAAACTATACAACTCAACTACTAATGAATGTTCCAAACCCTGTTTTTGGAGATTCTCTAGGACAAGAAATTATTTTGGATAGTGTGATGTTATATATCCCCTATTTTAACAATAATACTACAGAAGAAAGTATCACAACATATACATTAGATTCGGTTTTTGGAAGTGAACCTATAAATATTTCGTTGTATGAGTCTAATTATTTTTTAAGAGATTTAGATCCCAATTCAAACTTTCAAGATCCTCAGTATTATTATTCCAATCAAGGGCCTATTTTTGAAAATAATTTATTGCAAAACGACTTATTTTTAGAAATAGAAGACTTTGTGCCAAGTAATGAAGGTCATGTGATAATTAGTAATGAAACTGCAGAAGACGGTATAGTTACCATTGACACTATTACGATTCCACCAGGTATAAGAGTTCCATTATCAAATAATTATTTTCAAGAAAAAATAGTAGACAAAGAAGGGGATCCATTTTTAAGTAATAATAATAATTTTAAGGATTACTTTAGAGGAATATACTTTAAAGTTACGTCAAATACTGACAATGGAAATTTATTTATTTTCAATCCCCAACTTGCTAGCATTACACTTTATTATAAATTTTTAAGAGCCCGAGAAGATAGTTCTGGTAATCCTGTATTAGATGATGATGGGGTAGCTATAATTGA
>Ga0208814_1000112_pt1 | contig 59527 bp, 73 predicted proteins | sample MalvirAntarct_55_FD_184253 | JGI IMG/M metagenome (GOLD analysis project Ga0208814, IMG submission 184253) | Marine viral communities from the Global Malaspina Expedition - Malaspina viral metaG Antarct_55 (SPAdes) (version 2) | ecosystem: Environmental > Aquatic > Marine > Oceanic | place... | reverse complement strand
GCCTAATTAGTAAAAAACATATAAATAAGCTTGTAAATTATTAGTAATCATAATATTATTAGTAAACTTAATATAAATAAGGAATATTTTATGAAGTGCCTTCGAATCACAACCCGTAGCCCATCTGGCAGTGGCCCAAGAAATGAGATGCACCTTTTTGGCACGCTCCCGACGGGCGCCATAAGCTACGTATGCCGCGTCGAAGACCACAAAGCCGAATGGCTGTACCAAACCAAACGTGCCGCGTTAAAGAAAGTAGAGTACATCTCTAAGTCAGAGTACTGGGAAGAGTGTGCGCCTCACATACTTGGGGGTCATTACATACGCGCGCATTATGAAGCGCGAGAAACGGAGACAAGCAAATGAAATGCGTTCTATTTCAAAAAACAGGCGGACCCTCAAGCCCGCGCAATGTAAATCGGTTAACCGAGCAACAAGTCCTCGCACTAAAGCCCGTTATAGAAAAGTACATCTCTAAGTCAGAGTACTGGGAGATGTGTGCGCCTCACATACGCGCGGAGCATGAAGCACGAAGCGCGGCTGAACTTGGAGGAGTTATCGTTACCGCACAAAGACGCGCAGCACGAAGCGTGGCTAACAAAGCGCGAGAAGCGGAAGGAGAAGCATGATGGGTTTTTCAGGACCAGGCGCTACCTCGAATAATGGTGATTCCCCCACAACAGCCAACTACTACGAAAGCCTGCTGAGCATCCAAAGTGCTTCATTTAAAAAAGGTGGAAATGGGGATCTAGAGTCTATGCTAGCACTGAGCGTAAAAGACCTAATCCTCTTATTCGCGCCCAACGGCATAAGGCTAAATGCAGAAATACAGCAGGAGATACAAAATGACTAAAAGAATAATTGACAGTATGACTGCTGACCAAATCATAACCGGATGGGATTCTTCGCAGAAGGATGTAGCGGAATATATAGAATCAATCTGCAAACCCGAGCCTAGTTGGGAAGCTGATGTCAGCAAAGACAACCCTGTCTTGTGTTGGGTTTCTAATGAACCTATCCCTGAATCGGGCGGTGAGCCTTTTAACAGAGGGACTGATTATGTATTTGAAATAACCGAAAAGGGTTACATGGCGATGAGAGGGTACCCTTGGAACTGCGCCCGACCAATCTCGCCTGATGAGATCTGGCAACCTGTTAAAAAGGGAGAGTGAAGGTGAAGGACCTAAACATAAAACCGTACTTCAAACACACGATTGTTGACGGGAACCGACGTGTAACCGTGGCCGAAGAAAGTGAAGGCGCCATATCAGTGACAACTGAAACAAGCCACACAAGCAAAACTGAAACGAGCCACACAGGCAAAACGCGTAAGCGCACGAACACTGTTACTGACACAACCTATTTTAAAAACCGGCGCCAGCTAGAGCAGTTAAGCACAGCAATCAATGGCGCGCTAAGCCAGTGAGCTATTAAGGATTAATAACTGAACCAGGAGAGTCATGATGATGAAAGATGATGCAGAACTTTGCAAATGGTTACGCGATAATTCTAGCGGTATTTATCGCCCAAGCGCACAAGCGGCTAACAGGATAGAAGAGTTGTTAGTCCTAGTGTCAAAACTAGACGAGCTTGAAGCTAAACAAACTATTGCGTCGCTTAAAGAAAAAGTAAATACGCTGAAACAAAAATTAAAAGACAGCCACCGCGTATCGCATCAAGAAATAAATCGCATAAGAGAAAGATTAAAATACAGCCACCTCCATAAAAACGGCGATAGAGAGGCTTTCTAATGAATAAGCATGTTGCGCTAGTAAAAAAATATTTGGCTGACCCGACATCGGTTAGCTTAAAAGAAATACAAGATAACGCTAGAAGTGCAACAGACGCTTGTCTTTCTGATAATTGCGTGTCAGTAGAACTATTAGATGCATGCCACGTTGCTCGTGCCGCTGTTAATGCCGCTAACCCTGCGTTTTATGTTAATTATGCGACAGAGACAATGGAAGACTGGATTAAAAAATACAATAAAGGAGGATTGAAATGAACGGATTTAGAAAGTTACAAGAGCGTCTAACTGTTGAAGGTTGGTATGTTGGTTGGGCTGAACTATGTTGTCAGACATGTGCTTGGGATAATCTCCAGAGACACCACGACATAGACCTTACAAAAGCGTTATTCAATCACCACCAAGATTGTAGCGACTCAATGGAAACGTACGCGCCTGAGCAACAAGACCGTAGTACATTCTGCTTCAATGGTAGCAAAGAAGGCGTAGAAAATTTAAAAGCAATCATTCCTATTATTGAGGAGTGTGGCTGTAAGATTCACTGGAATGGTCAGGGCCATATTCGCCCAGACATAAGTTGGAAAGAACGAGAGATGTAATTGATCTCTAGTGTGCTCCACATGATGAGAAGCGAGATAATTACTCGTAGGAGACGAGCTATCAATAGACTAGCCGTTATGGTAAAGCGTCACACGATTATGAATGGCTGAAGCCGCTAGTAATCGTTCCACTAAATTTTTAACTTACCACGAGTAAACATGATGAAAATGAAAATCACCGACGTTGACTTATGGGACCACTACGACTTCTATGTGGATAACTGCACTGCTAACGAGATCCCACTTAGCTTTAAAGAATGGAAGCGTGAGTATCAAACAAATGTAAAAGAACTTTTAACCCCACCCCAACCCCCAAGGAGAAACCAATGCAACTAGAAAAAGGGTATTTACCCCAACCCAATAGCCGCCAAAACAACACTAAGTATGGGTGGATTAAAGATATAGAAAACGGCGATTCTTTCTTGGTCGACGATCGCTCCGCTGCAAACAGTATTGTCAACACCGTCCGTGCACGAAACAACCATAGAAAAACAGACAGCACGCGCCGCCACATCCGGCCACAAACACAGACCCAAATAGACGGCGGCGTACGCATTTGGTTCTGGATAGAAGGAGAAGGTAATGACTCTTAGCCCCGAAGAATTCGTCTACGTAATACTACTGTTAACCGCTGTTTCAGTTGCGTGTTGGCACAGTTATATCAACGTGTGCAATCAAGTAAGCAGGCTACACACGCAAGTAGAATTGTTACATAACAATGTTCGTAACTTGCACTACCAGGTTAACAACACACGCAAAAGCGAAGTACTACGCGCAGTGAAGTAAACATTTAATTCAGACTATTAGTAACACTAATGACTGTAGTCGAATCGTAGAGCGTGAGTCGCGCCTCGCCCTACGTAAACCAACGCGCGAAACCCAAAATGCAGCTCCCAATCACGGGAAACGCTAACTATAGGAAATACCATTATGTTGAATATTAAAGTTGTACAAGCTCCAGGTGCCGTACGCGAAGTCGTTCTTAATGACGGAGCTACTATCAACGACGCACTGATTACGTCAGGTCTGACCGTAGAGTCTGGAAACATCCTAACGCTCGACGGAAACCAAACCGACGACTTTAGCACTGAGTTATCTGACAGACAGAACATCGTCATCGCCAAGAGCGCTAAAGGTAACAGCTAACTGTAGTACCTCCCCGCTAATAGCCCACATCTGGGTGCGCTATTAGTTGGGGAATATACATTGTAATACCTATTTCAATCAGCCACGAAGGAGTCGTGTCATGAGTTCCGATACTTTAGACAAATTAATTACGTTTAAATCGCTCAACCCTCAAATACATGGGCGGTTAAACACTTTTACGCGCGGCATATTAGGACGTATGCATTACGAGAGTACAGCGGTCATCCTTGACAGCTTACGGGACATCTTAGATAACGCGCACGTAAAAGTAAGCTACGAAAAAGAAGAATTACGCTCCAAGCTATTGCTAATGGACGGCGTCTCTAGCGTAATCATGCGCAAGAAGCATATCTCATTAACGCTTGAAACCATTATTATGAAGCCCGCTGATGAGAGCCAAGAAGAACACGCGATAGCCATACTTGAGGACGCAGGCCGCGAACCAAACACATCAATAGCAATCCCTGGGCTAGTATTGCATATCAAATGGTCCGAAGACCTTCAATCGGGTGCCCCGAGCTTTAGGTGCGGACTTACCCCCAAAAAAGATGTTGGCGTCTATTACCAAGGCTTCGACGGTTCTGAATTAATGCACCCGCATTGGATCAGCGCAAATGATCCTTGCTTAGGTGACTTTGGACCCCCTATCACCGAAGCGCGTGCCGCGATGGACATACCATTGCAAGTAATATTACTGCTTATGTACCTCCGCCAATACAATACCGATGACTGCGCCGGACGCAAGTTCTATCGTTGGGCACCAGAGAAAGAACTTGTCAAATTGCACTGCGAAAGTATAAGCGATGGAACGCATGGAGCACTCAGAAACTGTATTTATAGCAGGGCTTGCATCCCCAACACCCCACACTTCGAGTTTGGCTGCGACCCCGCCTTCCACTACTCCGACTGGATATCAGGGCTATACAACGCCGCAGACTTCCAAAGCGCACACGATAGCCTTGCCTATCATTTACCGCCCGAAGTGTTAGAGACGCAACCAGAATACAACGAAGGACACCCTGACTTTGAAGACATACTCTGGCTAACCCGTCAAATAAGCCAAATTTATGTACACCAAAATAACCGAACCATCGTGCCACACGCGCTCGCACTCATGTTTCTAGAGAACCAAGCCGGTCTAATCTTAGATCCCGAAGCACCCTCCATTGAGAGGAAAATTTGCCACACTATTGCCGAAGCCGCAGCACCGTGGGCGAGAAACTATCTTGTTAGACACCATCTGGCGTCTCTTAGAAGCGTTGAAGAAGAAAAACAAAAGTGCCTCAACACGCGTGCTAGGTATAGCCTGAACAATCTGCCAACACCTATTGCACACCAAGAAGCTCTTACATACGACCGCAGGTACTACACCCACAATGAGCGCATGATCTTTGTAGACGGTAAATGGAGCAATGACGGCGTGACCGTAGAGCTTGAGCCATTTACTTCCAGTAAATTACAAAACTATCTCTTAGAACGGTGGAACTTCTATGCCGACCATATAGAAGCTTTGGAACGCAACTTCACGACCCCCGTCGAGGCCATCAATATAAACCAAGAGCAGATAAAAGAAGCTTATTTTCTCGCCATAGAGGACCTAAAAGCCAGTCCCGGATTACAACGACAGTACCGCGAGTTTTACAAAGATATGCATGGGTCCGCCCCTACAGGTTTTCTTGAAGGATGGCAGGCGTTCGCTAATTGGCTAGTTGTAACCTACCGCCTGGTATGTGACGGCAAGTATATTAAACACGACAACATGAGCGCTTATAACCTCCTACCTTTACAGCGACAAAAAGCGTTTCAAGATGTAGCCCTGAACATAACCGAAGATCCAGAGCAAGCGTCACTAAACGCGTTCCTAGACGCACTTGTTCCCGAGCTTGGAGAAAACGTTAGCGAACGGACCATCAACTTTCTAGAAGCACTCACTGGAGAAAACGAATGAATATTACACGGCATCAATCTATATTTGATCCACAGCAAAACGATCATGGCATAACTATTATTGGTGCAGGCGCAACAGGCTCACGCTTGTGGCTTGCACTAGTAGAGCTAGGTCTCAAGAACATTACAGTCTATGACTTTGACGTAGTCGAATCGCATAATCTTGCGAATCAAATCTACTTAGAAACTCATATTGGCCTGCCAAAAGTAACCGCACTAGCAGCGTATTATCGATATAAAACAGGCGAAACCCCTCCACCATCAATGCGTTTTTTAAACGAGAAAGTCGATTCAAATACCATTGATATGTTTAGCGGCACAGTGTTCTTACTCACTGACACTATGCAAAGCCGTCGTGAGATTTTTGATTCGCATTGCGCTGAGAACTACTCATTAAAATGTGTGATCGAAACGCGAATGGCCTCTAGCTACGGCAATATCTTTACGTTTGACCCTAATGACAAAGATATGCGTGAAGCGTGGATCAATACGCTTGTATCAGACGACGAGCCTGGTGAAGTATCACCGTGCGGTAGCAGTATCAGTGTCGGTACAACCGCATCGATTATCGCGAACCTTGCAGTGTGGCAGTTCATATTGCAGTGCACCAATCCCATAGCAGTTGACCCCAAAGTCAACATTTTCCTGCAACCCCTTATTGTTTCAAAAGGATCTATCTAATGACTAAGCGAAAATCATTCCAAGCAAAGCAACACATTGCATCAACCAAGATCAAAACCAAAACACCACCCGCAGGGATCGCACTACTACCCGCAGCCGTCAGCCCTTACTCAGTTGACACCGGCGGCATGGCCCAAACTACAACCATTATCCAAGGACCAGAAGCACCTGCACCAAAGCTCGACCCCGTCGTGTTTGTGCTACCAGAAACATACCAAAAAATGCAACACATCGTTGACAAATGTGCGTTAGAGGTCGGTTGGTTCTGTTCAGTTGAAAAGCTATCAGAATCTGACTACCTGCTTAAAGAAGTGTTCTTGCCAGAGCAAGAAGTAACAGCCGTTGAGACTGACATCTCAGCATCAGCTCTTGCCACTGCGTTCTCAGAAGCCATGTCAGCAGACATATGCCCGAGCACAATTTATGCCTGGTTCCACAGCCACGTCAACATGGACTGCCGACCCAGTGGACAAGACGAGAAACAAGTCGAAGAGTTCCTAACGACATGCCCAGTATTTATACGCGGCATTATGAACAAGCGCGGCGAGATCAAAGTTGACCTTTACTTGCGCGATGAAGGCATCGCCTACAACTGCGTTGAAGTACGAACCTATTACCCCCCGATATCGCTTGATGTTATCGCCGATCTTAACAAGCAGATCAGTGAGAAAGTCAAACGACAAGCGTACTCAGTACCAAATTATAAAAACAAACGGCCTAACTTTGTATCGCCTTTAGCAAGCGGCATCAGTAACTATGACAAGACGATGTCTCCGTACAGCGCAACCGCTTACAGCGGCAACGACCTGCTATGGAACGACGACGATCTAGGCGACATACCTTACGGAATGAACCGCATTAACCCTGACGACTATAGCTATTAAGGAGCCACTAGTATGAAAAGAAACTTCGTATGTCCTAATTGCCAAAGCATTGATATCGTTTTCAACGATCTAAATGCTGTATGGGACTATAAAAACCAACGATTTGTAGTAGACAGACCCAACTTAGAAGAAGAGTTCTCTGTCGATTGCCGGACATGTGGCAGATACGAAATGCAAACAGAACCAACCTCTAACGAATGGGAAATAATCACATGACACCTTCAGAACTTGAAACAAACTTAGCGCATTTTAGCGGGTCAGAAACCTTCACGCGATACAGCGTACTCTCAAAAAGCATGTTAACCGACGGTACGAAATACCTTGCCGATAAAGGGCAGTGTTACTGGCTGTTTGACGCCATTCAAAGCCACTTAGATCAGCATAGCGAAGACTACGTGCAATCAACTCTAACAGTACAAGAAGACAGCACGGCTACATTAGAGCTTGATGACATGGACAATAATATCATTGCTAATCAACTGCTCACCTACACCACTTTTCCATTAACAAAAATCAAAATATGGTCTGTTAAAAATCAATGGGGCAGCTACACACACATGCTCCCCTCGGAGTACTGAGCATGAATATAGCAACAGACGCAACTCTTGTGCCTGACGACCAGGCAACTGTGCACTACTGGCAGTTAAAAGGAGACTCATTCCAATGCCGATTTTTATTTTCTTCACGGCCCGAGTATTCCAAAGTCATGTCATTAAAACAAATGACAGCGCTGCGAGCAGAAACCGTCGAAAAACAAGGCTTAACAAAGCCGCGCTATAAATTTAAACGAGTATAAGGAACGTAAATCATGAGTGACCACTACTGCGAATTTCCATTTGAAGAGCATCGCGCAGAGCCAGACGGAGACCTCTATATGAGTGTCCAAGAAGCCTTAAGCGCAGGTTGGCTAAAAACTCAAATATGGTCTGTAGTCACATGCGACGACTCTAACACATGGACATATGGGCCAAGCCATCATTATGTCAACGTCTTAGGTTTTATTGCCACTAAAGAACCCCACGACAACGAAACTTATTACCACGAAGAAGGGGACGAATCCTAATGTATTTAACACCGAAATATGCAGCGGATATAGAAGAGGCGCTTCAAATTGTTTGGGATTCATTAGATCACTACAGAAAAGATTGTTTGGGGTACGAAGGGCACGAACCAGAATACGTGGAAATAGGCAACGCCATGAATTTAGTCGAACGCAAATTAACAGAACGTTTAAAAGAAGACAAATCATGAACGAAATGACCCCCGCAGAAATACGTAATTTCTGCGATCGCAACGGAAACATGACGTGGTTAGATATGTCATGCGAAACCGGATTAACAGTCCCTGAACTTATCAAAATATTGCTAGAGGAAGAAAGCGAATGAGCGAAATGAAAAAATACAATAAAACTGAGGAAGAAAGAATACTCATCCTCGCTAAAAAAATTGAGCAAAAACGCCTTATACAAAGCAAATATAACCTATGCTATTCAAAACTAGTAGAGCTAGAACGCCGCCTTAAAATTGGCGGTAGCAATGGCCCAAAAGAGTTGAGCGGCAGCATTGGCATTAGCATTGGAACTCTCGAACCTAAAGCTCGGGGTTGTTCTGGCGGTCACCAAGATAGGGTTCAGTGTTCTTTACCAGTAGAGTCAGGCAATTACCTTATTTCTCTTCTAATAGCCCACGCTAAAAAAGAAATCGAATCATGAAAACTTTTATCATAAAAGTCTGCGAAACATATTGCGTTGACTACAGAGTAACAGCTAGTTCCAAAGAAGAAGCGTGGGACGCATGTTGCGATAACAACGTGTACCCCTCTGAAAAATACGACGAAGATTTCAGCATTGTAAAAATCGTAGAGGACGAATCATGAGCATCCAAGAGCTTATCAATGCATTACAAAACGCAATCACTGTTCACCATTACGACCCAGAAACGCCAGTGCAAATAGATATGTTGTGTGAGGAAGGTGAAATAATAGTAGACACTTACTGGAATATTTCAGTAGACGCGTCAGCCGTATCTGAGCCGCGATCACTTGCTATTAACGTGGAAACCCTCGACGAACGCGCTTACTGCGAAGGTTGCGACACCATCCTTAATTACAATGAAGGCGACCTTTGTTGTTGGTGCGAGCAACGAGCTAAAGACGAGGAAGAATCATGAGCTACCAATTAGAACTGTTCCAAACTGTTCATTGTTTAATCTGCGACGGAGTATTCACCGAAAATATTGACCAATTCACCATAATCGAAAAATGCCTGTACTGCGGCAATGCAGACAAACAACAAACCGTTTACTTAGAGGACAAATCATGAGTGACACAATCTATAACACTGGTCAGTGTTCTGACGGAATGTATCGAATAAGAGAACGCGTAATTGCTCCGCGCAATCAAGCCGAAGCTGACGCTATCTATCAAGACCTTGACGGATATATGTGCGAGGAAGCTATATTCCAAGATGGAGAAGCAAGCTACACCGAAGCCAAAAAAACATTTACGTTCTACTTACAAAAAGCAAAACAAGTTAAAGCACTAGGGTTTTTACCGACGATTGAAGGCGACGTGTTTGGCTATCCAAAAGGATACGTGCCTACTTCGTGGAAAAACTACCGATATGACCCTCGATAAAGGAAGCATCATGAAAATTTACGAAGTACTTAGGTCTTATTCGTCAACAGAAGTGCACCACGTAATGGCTAACAACGAAAAAGAAGCCTTAAAACAATTCCACGATGGCGAATCTAGTCATTACAAAACTTATGACGGTGACTGCGATGATTCAATTCAGGTATGCAACGACGACGGCCCTTGGGAACTCGCTGATTACGAAGAAGAATACGGAGAATTTAAAAAGCGACGATGGATACACACGAGGGGGAATGTACTGTGAACCGTGAACCGTGCCGCGTGAGAGACGACCCCTATTACGATTATTCCGATTATGTCGAAGGAGAGGGCGTGTACGCGTCAAAGCCCGAAGATAATGCCGATGATTTACGTGATATAGAATTTGATCGTCAACAAGTCATTGATTTAACTTGATTTATTTAATTAGCATTGCTAATATTAGCATTACTAATTATTCGATATAGGACTATCAAGAATGAGTATAGGAATCACCAACGCCGCCGAACGAAAAGCGACACCAGTTTACTCTGGATTCTTAGCTTACTTTCCAAAAGCAATCGCCGCTGTTGCTAGAGTCTCTCTAGCCGGAGGCATTCAACACGGCCAGACCGCAGAAACTCTTCATTGGGATCGCAGTAAATCAGGCGACGAGCTTGACGCATTAAGTCGCCATCTGCTTGACGGCGACTGGGCACAAGTAGCTTGGAGAGCATTATCAAACCTCGAAAAACAAATCGAAAAAGAACAGATTGAGGCTGCATCGCAACCCTATAAATATGAAGCTGACTGTTGGGGCTTAAATGAACCGAATCCCGAATACCCCCCTGGAAGTACCGTGCCGATAAAAGGCAGTGTTACTGAATGGACAATAGAACAGCAACTAGGAATAAAAAACTAAAGGATTTAATAGGATGCACCAAACAAAGCGGCAATCATTTATAGAAACCTGCACACAGACAGCCATAGGATGGTTTGTAAGTTTATTAACCTGGTATGCAGTGCTCTGGACAAACATCTTTGACGTCAATATGAGTTTCACTGAAAACCTACAGCTAACAACTATATTCACCGTAGTAAGCATCGCTCGCGGCTATATTATCAGGAGGTTCTATGACAAACGTCAGTCCGTTAGAAACGCTTGATATAGTCACAATCGATTATGAATCTTATTACGCATCAGACTTTGGTTTTAAAAAGCTAAATACTATTGAATATGTGCAAGACGAGCGCTTCCTTTGCCACCAAGTAGGCATACAAATTAACGACGAAAGCCGTGAGGTCTACTGGGGCGAAGACGCCATAACCGTCGCGCTTGAAGAAATAGACTGGTCTAACAGCGCAGTGCTCGCACAAAACACTATGTTCGACGGCTTTGTTCTAACACAGCGGTACGGCCATGTACCGGCGTATTACTGTGACACAATGGCTATGGCTACAGCGCACTGGCCTGGCCAAAGCGCAAGCCTTAAAGACGTAGCCCTGCGTATCTGGCCAGACGATGAGACTATGCGTAAAGGTGATGAGCTTGCTATCTCAAAAGGTAAGCGCGAGCTGACATATGATGAGAACAAAATACTCAGTGACTACTGTGATAACGATGTATTTTTATGCAGGGCTATCTTCGACTACTTATTACCTTTCTTTCCTCAGAAAGAACTCGACCTGATTGATCTCACAACACGCATGATGTGTGAGCCAACAATGGTCGCCGACACTCAGCTTCTCACCGAAATGCGTGACAAAGAGCAACTGCAAATAAAGCAAGACATCGAAGCGTGTGGCGCAGAGCGTGCAGTGCTATCAAGTAACCCAAAGTTCTTTGCCTACATGCAAGACATTGGCCTAAGCCCCCCAACAAAGATTAACGCAAAAGGCAAAGTAACGCCATGTCTTGGGCAAAGCGACATACCGTATATTAATTTCCAAGCGAAACATCCTGAGTACGCCACACTCTGGCGTGCGCGAAAGTCGGTTAAGTCCACATTAAAATCGACCCGTTCACAACGGTTCCTAAACTCAGTAGGCCCCAACGGAACAATACCAGGCCCGCTTCGTTACTACGCCGCGCACACGGGGCGTTTCGGCGGCACAGAAAAACTTAACATGCAGAATTTGCCGCGCCAATCTGACTTACGTCTTAGCTTGTGTGCCCCAAAAGATGAGTTCATTTATGTAACGGATCTATCGGCTATTGAAGCACGCATCACAGCGTGGCTTGCTGATGAGACGACGCTACTTATGCAGTTTAAAAACGGCATCTGCGTATACTCGGACTTCGCAGGCCGCCTATATTCAAAGAAAATAACTAAAAAAGATAACCCTGTTGAGCGGCACGTCGGCAAAACCGCACAGTTAGGTCTTGGTTTCGGCATGGGGCCTGATAAATTCTCAGCCACCCTAGAGTCCGGTTCAACAGGACCTGTTGTTATCATGCCAATGCACGAAGTTAAACAAGCTGTTTACTTATGGCGTAACACATACCCCAACATCCCAACCCTTTGGAAGCGTTTAGAAGTTAAGTTAGCCAACACACTAAACCCTGCTTTCGAAGAAACATGGCGTTGCCTCACGTTCAAAAATAGCTCCATTATATTGCCCAATGGCATGGCCCTTAAATACAACAACCTTCGGTTCGAGGAAGGGCAGCTTGTTTACGATGGCAAGAACAAAAAAGTTAGGCTATGGGGCGGCCCGATCCTTGAGAACATCGCTCAAGCCTTAGCGCGTATCGTGCTTACTGATGCGATGCTCGCAATCGACAAAGACAAAGATCTACCTGGCAAGTTAGTACTACAGGTGCACGACGAACTGTTGTATACCGGCTCACGCGCCAACTCCGATAACACTTTGAATTTACTCAACAACCACTTGTGCGCACCAAAAGCTTGGGCTAAAGGACTTCCTTTAGCGGCAGAAGGTGGCTATGACTTTAGGTACTCAAAATAAAATGTCCAGATTAATTCTTAGCAGAAAGATCGACGAGCGCGTCATCATTCACGATAAAAATGGCATTTTAGCCACAGTCAAAGTGACTCGTGTCGACAGGAATCAAGTTCGCTTAGCATTCGAAGCAGACGAAACAGTCAAAATAGATCGAGAAGAAATATACAACAAAGATAAACCATCTTCGTAGGAGGAGACATGCATGTAACTTTTTTAGAGGCGGCCAGTGGAACCCGCCTTAGTAAGCGCTATTGTGCCGAGAAAGGCTTCACCCCTTACCCCAACGTTAGTAAAGTATCATCACACATATTTGACATCACCAAAGACGAAGACGGCTTAGGTGTTCTAGAGCAACTTATATTAGAAAAAGGCGCTGTCGGTTGGTGCTTATTAAAAGGCGACCTAAAGCGCCCAGTAGTCAACGAGTCTCGTCGAGGTGCAGGCGACAGGATTGCATACACTAGCTTGTTAGTGCTCGATATCGACGGCATTACGCTAGGGGCACATGGTACGCAAAAATACTGCCAAGATGATGTACGCGCGTTAGCTGAGTCTGTACTAGGCGAACTACCCGCTGCTTTAAAAGACACCAGTTACATTGCACAAGCAAGCTCAAGCATGGGATTAAAGGGTGACAAAGTCTCCTTACACATCTTCATGCTGCTGAAACATCCAATGCCACCTAAGACTGTTAAGCTATGGATGCAGAACACCAACTTCGAATCACCTTTATTTCTAGAGCAATTAGAGTTATCAGCCAATGGACACTCATTACGATACCCCATAGACATTAGTGTCGCTGACAATTCAAAACTAATCTTCATAGCGCCTCCTACCTTTGAAGACGACGCTTGCGACCCGTTCCGTAGTTATAAAGAACGGGTCGTACGCGTTACTAAACACAACAGTCTGCTTGATTTAGCCGCGTTAATGAGCGACGTTAGCCCTGAAAAAGTCCATACAAACGCGACAGAGCGCAAGAATATACTTCGCGTTAAGAAGGGCTTTAGCGCCAAGAAAGAGCGCATTACTATTTCTAATGTCGGCGATCGTAACGAAGAGATTCTTCAAAACCCAGACCGTATGTCCATCAACATAAGCAACGAAGATTATTCGCCTTACATTATGTGTAATGTTAATGGCGGCGACAGCGGTGCTTACTGGTTCAACCTTAAAGATCCAACCTACATGTATAACTTTAAAGGCGAACCTATCTGGTCTATTGAAACCGCAGACCCTGATTTTTATAAAGGGATTTTTGACCACTATGAAAAAGAACTGTCTATACAAGGGCGCGCTAACCACCCTATAGCACTGCGTGATTTCAGTACTGACACATACTACAACGGCGTCTTTGACCCAAACCTAAACCAGTTTACGTCGACCTTTCCGTTAGTACCTTGCGCGGCTTCAAGTATAGAAGGTTTTATGCGCTCACACGGTCGCTCTAAGCCTGAGTTTATCCCTGATGCGTCAGTCGTGTTTGACCCATGCTCTACAGCACCGGCAGTTAACTTAACCAAAATACCCTACACCATTAATATGTTTAGGCAGACTGATTACATGCTGTCAGCTAAAAAACATACAGAATTAGAAATGGGCGAAGCTACTCAACTTATGGACGCTTGCCCTTTAGTTTACAAACTTATCATGCACATACTTGGCGGTGGGAAGTTAGAGTTTGAATACTTTATTAACTGGCTAGCTTACATCTTTCAAACCAAACAAAAAGCCGGTACAGCGTGGGTCCTACAAGGCGTGCCTGGGACTGGCAAAGGCATCTTCTATACCAAAGTATTGCGGCCTTTATTTGGCCAAGAGCATGTACCTATGCGCGCGCTACAGAATATCGAAGAGCAATTCAACAGCTACATGCGCCAAGCGCTGTTCCTTGTGGTTGACGAGTTTCATATGGCGTCAGCCAATGCAGGCACTATCAAGATTGCAGACAAACTTAAAAATGCTATTACTGAAACCACAATGACTATTCGTGGCATGCGATCAAACCAAGTTGAAATGCCTAGCTACGTTAACTTTATATTCTTAACAAACCGTCCCGATGCTGTAAACATTGAAGAGGGCGATCGGCGCTACAACATCGCGCCAAGACAAGAGATTGCACTTAAAGACGCACACCCTGAAGTTATTGACAACATTGACTCCATTCAAAGTGAGCTTATGACTTTTGCCGCTGTGTTGCGACACTTCAAAGTCGAAGAACGCTTTGCTCATACACCAATAACAAATATTGCAAAGATAGCAATGGCAGAAGTCACTATGTCAGTTGTTGAAGAGTTCTTTGCCGCTGTTAAAAAAGGGCACTTAAAGCACTTCTTAGAGATTCTAGATATACAGCTAAACAACGTACTAGCAGGCCAAGACATTAATACTGCTCAACGAATGGTAAAAACGTGGGTAGCCGATGCAGAAAACGAGCACTACTCAATTATACCTATGGAACATTTGCGACTAGTTTATCAAGTGCTAACCGAAGAGCGTATGTCCCCACATGCATTTAAAAAAGTAGCTAATCGATCGCGCGTTATGGCCGCACAAAAACGACCAGTTGGTGCGCCAAGAACAGCAACTGCATTACGAGGTGTTGTAGTAACTTGGACACTCGAAGAAGACTTACGAACCGAGGTCATCCTTACGTACTTTAACGATAATGACAAAAAACTGTTAGCAACTGCTTAGGATAAAAAATGATTAAATTGACAGGTGATAAAGACGCAACACGCGGCAACGTAGACTTCGAAGTTCCAACAGCATTAGGCGATGTAAGAGCCTGGTCCTACTCAGCACTAAAAGTCTTCGAAGACTGCCCCTACAGAACTTATATCAGCCGTGTAAAAGGCGTTAAAGAACCAGGTTCGCCTGCCATGGATCGCGGAACAATGATACATGAATACGCAGAAGACTTCGTTGACGGCAAGATTAGTGAGCTGCCAACTGAACTGTCTAAGTTCGAAGCAGATTTCAACGAGTTACGTGCATTGTATGCCGATGCAAAAGTCGAATTAGAAGGTGACTGGGGCTTTACAACCGAGTGGGACGTTACAGGTTGGATGAGTCCAGACACATGGGCGCGCATCAAACTAGACGCACTTGTACACGAAGACGAAACATCAGCCAGAGTTATCGATTACAAAACTGGTAAACACTTCGGCAACGAAATAGCACACGGTCAGCAAGGGCTGTTATACGCCATTGCAACGTTCTTTAGATTCCCACTAATACAGTTTGTTCAGACCGAATTTTGGTATCTCGACCATGCCAAAACAACTAAAAAACAATACACCCGTGAGCAAGCCATGGTCTTTGCACCGGCTTACCACAAACGCGCAGTCAAGATGACGACTGAAACAGACTTCGCACCAACGCCTAGTAAAAATGCGTGTAGATGGTGTTCATTTAGAAAAGCACCCGAAGGCATGGACCCTGAATGTCACTGGGGCGTTGAGTAGTTTAAAACCAATTCCCGACAGGAATCAAAAGAGTCCCCACGAACCAGACGAGAGTATCCCAATGAAAAATATACTGTACCAAATACTGTTCTACGCAGCCTTAATTGTCTGCGTAGTCCTATTCTTTTCCATTCTTGTAGACCTCATTACTATCGTGCTTGCTTGTTTGCTCATAGCCGCGATAGGCGTAGCTCTCAATTACTTGTTCTATCGGAGATAACTATGTTAATAGCAGGAACGCTATCAGCCGCAGGCATTCTATTCCTAGTCTTTAAGTTCGGCGTCCGTCGTGTTATCGCGTTCGACATACCTATCGACATAGTATCAACAGGCTTTCTAATGTTTATCTTTGCAGGCACTTTCAGCGGCATGTTGACCGCCATGGTCGCCGGTTTAATTATTTCCATAACGTTGTTCGTTATGAAGCAGACCATGACGCGCGAAGTACTAAGCATTGTTAAAACCAAAAAATTCCCTTACCGACGTTTTATGTGGGTAGACATTAACCCCAAGGACTAGACCATGGAAGATATAAAGCACGTTTTATTCGGTCATATTGAGGCGCAATTACATGAAGCAATATTACATTCTCAACCCGCAAGAAGTTCTAGAGTACCGTCTACTTACAGACCCCCCAGAGGCTATGTACTGGTCAACGTACCGTCTAAAGAAATCAAATATAAAACTGACGCAGAAGATGGATCGTTCACTCGCAGCGTCTATAAAACAAGAGATATTTGACGACATTATCTCAACAGAACTTTAATGGATTTATAGTATTAGTAATGCTAATATAATACACATAAGCTATTGATACTAAACCAAAAAGGTAATCAAAATGTTTAAGCCTTTCAAGCACCAAACAGTAACGACTAACCACATTTTAGCTAACGATCGTGTGCTTATTACATCTGATCCAGGCACAGGCAAAACGCGCTCAGTACTAGACGCGATTGCGAAGCGTAGTTCACGAACCTTGATCCTTGCTCCGCTGTCTATCTTAGAAGCCTCGTGGGGCGATGACATAGAGAAGTTTACTCCGCAGCTCACGTATTCAGTTGCTTACGCTAAGAACCGTGAGAAAGCGTTTCAAGAAGATACAGACGCTGTTATCACCAACCATGACGCCGCTAAATGGCTCATCCAACACAAATCATTATTAGCTGATTTCGACACACTTGTAATTGATGAGTTTACCGCGTTTAAGAACCCAAGCTCTCAGCGTAGTAAAGCCATTCTTAAAATAGCCAGTCTCTTTAAGTACCGTATTGCAATGTCAGGTACGCCTAACAGCAACACCATCTTAGACATCTGGCACCCAACGCTCATCATTGACGACGGTGAACGCCTTGGCCACCGGTTCTATACCTTCCGCAACGTAGTGTGTACAGCGCGCTTCAACGGTTTCGCTAACGAATGGATTCAAAAAGAAGATGCAGAAACAACCGTAGCCCAAGCGCTTAGCGATATTAATATCCGATACACGTTAGAAGAATGTCTAACCATGCCGCCGCAAACTATTAGCGAGCGTCTTGTAAGCCTTCCTAAAAAGATAATGCAACAGTATTACCAACTCAGTAACGACAACATCCTGACTACAAATGACACAGTTATCACTGCTGTCCATGCAGGTGCAAAGGTCAAAAAGTTATTGCAGTTATGTACTGGCGCAGTGTACGACGAAGACGGCAACGTCCAAAGCGTACATCCCGAGCGCTATGAATTAGTAATGCAACTTGTTCAAGAGCGCAAGCACAGTCTTGTAGCGTTCAACTGGAAGCACGAAAAAGTACACATGACCGCGCTCGCTGAGAAGTTAGGCATCAAGTACGCAACGATCGATGGCGATTGTCCTGCACATAAGCGCAAAGAAATTGTAGACCGCATGCAAGCAGGGCACCTACAGGTCGTGTTTTGTCACCCACAGTCAGCAGGGCATGGTCTCACCATGACCAAAGCAACCAGTGTTATCTGGGCATCACCTACCTACAACGCAGAGCACTACCACCAGTTTAACCGCCGAATATACCGTGCGGGGCAAACAGAACGCACCGAAGTTGTCCATATCGCCGCTCGCGGTACGTGGGAAACAGACGTGTACGAAAAGCTACAAAGCAAGCTAGTCCGAATGGAAGACTTGCTATCAATACTCAACCAACTAAAAGCAGCCGCATAAGGAGTACGCATGAATATAAATGAACTTATTGAGTTACGAGCCGAGGTAAAAGATCAAAAAGCTTTTCTCAACGCTAGTTTGAAAGATGTAAACAAACGAGAGTCTGAATTAGATTATCAGCTTCTCACCGCATTGGACGAGCAGGGTCTGTCACGTACCGCTAATGACAGAGCCAGTGTGTCCATAAACCAAGACACTGTGCCAGATGTAGTTGATTGGGATTTATTTTACGCCCACATCAAATCTACTGACGATTTCAGTCTCTTACAACGACGTGCATCATCCACCGCGTACAAGGAACTCCTGAAACTTGGAGAGGAAGTGCCTGGTTTACAGCCCCGTGAAATACGTCGAATTAACTTTAGAAACCTTTAAACCCCAATCATGAATCAATCATAGGAAATACATTATGCCTTCAGCATCAAAAGCAGTATCAGCAGCACCCTCCATGGTAGCCTCTAACGACTCGCTACCGGCCCACTTACAAGTTGTCAACGGCATTGGCCGTGGTAACGAGAACGTTGGCGCTAACGTAGCCATACCTCGTATAAAGATGCTCCAAAAAATGTCTAACGAAGTAGACAAGCATCACGCTAAATTCATCCCTGGCTGTGAAGTTGGCCATTTCGTTAACACACTTACTAATGAGAATTATGGCGAAGAGATATACGCACTTAGCTTGACGTTCAAGATCGAGTATGTTGTGTGGAAAAGTCTTGAAGCAGGCGGTGGTTACCATGGTGCGTACACATCTAAAGAGAGTGCACAAGAGTACGTCAATACTCAAGACGCGCCTTCTGAGTACGAAATCAACGAGACCCATGCGCACATCGTGTTACTTAAGAACCCTGAGACAGGCGAGCTTGACCGTAGCCCGTGCATCATGGACTTCGCATCGTCTAAGCTACGCGTGTCTAAGGCTTGGAACTCCCAGATCGGTATGTTCGGCGGTGATCGGTTCGCAGGTCTTTGGAAAGTAGGCGGGGTTGCCACTGAGAACAAAAGCGGCAAAGTGTTTATGAATGTCGATGTTTCTTGGGTAGGTTGGGCTATGGAAGACGACTACAAATCAGCAGAGGCTCTATACGAGCAACACAGCTAATAACAAGTTGCCTCCGCGACTAAGGACGCAACGCTCGATACGTTGCGCCCTTTTTGGCCTAGCTTGATCCACTAGGAGTCGGAAACGGATCACTAAATTACCACCGCGAACCGGTAAAGGCTACAGGTTATTTTTGAGTGTATCTCCAACACAAAAATAACTGTGCCAACTACAGCTTGATGCACTGTAAGCCGAAACGCATCACTAGATTTATTACCCCAACTAATAAATGTGACTAAATGAACGAACATAGTTTTATAAAATCAATACACCGTACGCTGCCATCCGACCTTTTAGTATGGAAAATACACGACAGTTACGTGGGTGGTGTCCCTGATGCTATGTATGCCGGACCGGCGGGAACCCTATGGGTAGAGTATAAATACGTTCCTGCACTCCCAAAACGTGACTCTACGTTAATTAAAACCACGCTAAAACCACTCCAACTACAATGGCTTAATAAACTCCATAACTGCGGACAAAAAGCTGCACTTATCGTAGGAATCGAGGATACAGCCCTAATATTATTAGTAAATGACTGGACAGCTAATATAACAAAGGAGTATTATATAGAACATAAAGTAAATAGAAGCTTGATTAAAGATTTTATTATATGTTCAACTATGGAAGGGTGAGTATTATGAATCGTAACGTATCAAATGACCCGGTCGCAAATCTAAGAAGAATTTGGGACTCTAAAAAAATAGAGATGGAAGTGACTCAAACCGAAGCCGCCGGTAAATTAGGATGGTCTCAAGGAGCATTTGCGCAGTACGTCAATGGCTTAACAGCAATGTCGCCGCAAACAATCATTAAGTTGTCTAACTTCCTTGGAGTAGACCCCAGAGATATCGACCCTAACATAGCCGCGCTTCTACCAGACAACATACGTATGGCTGAGCTGTATTCCACAAGTGACGCTACAACAAAACTCAAAAGCCCCCCGCTCTTATATGACCAAGCGCAACTAGACTCGTTTTACATTAGAGTTGATGAAGAAAACGACTTACGAATACCAATCGGAGCGTTAATAGAAGTTACAAAAGATACCAGTGCCGCCCACCGATGCTCTAAAAATAGCTTACTTTATGTGGCCAAAGTAGAAGATAGAAAATCTTTTGTTATCGGAAATAAGAGCGTAATTGAAAAGTTTAAAGTTATTGAACAGTACACAATGCTCACCATACAAGTCAGTTAAAAACAACAAGTTATAATCCAAAAGCCCACTTAACAGTGGGTTTTTTTATATTTGATCTCCCACTGAACAGCCGCGTCTAATACTAAAGTATACAGTTAACTAGATTGTGACGTAGTTCACATTCTATTTACCTATCTTAGTTGCTATTACAATTCGCATATAATATTATAATTACTAATATTAGTAAGTGTAATAACCCAGACTACAGGGTTAAAACGCTATTTCGAAGTACCTTTCATAACCATGAGGCGATATCAAACACATGACACTGACAGACCTTTTGATGGACAAGTACGGACCTTTTTTAAATATGCAAGAACTAGCCGAAGTATTAAGGCTGAAAAAACAATCGCTTTATCAGCAGATATATAATGGCACGCTTGATATACCCCACGTCAAACGGGGTAAGAAATACTTATTCCCCACGCTTGAGACAGCGGCGTATCTCGAAGCGCGGTACGTAAGTTAAGATGAGACTGAAACAAAGTGTAGCACCAAGCAGGAGATGCGGTAAAACCGAACTGTCTTTCATTATATTCGATGAGCTATTACTAAGACAGTTCCCACCCAAGCCGCGCCCTAAAACAAACAGACATCCGATGGACACCCCTGTCAAGGAGCTATGGAAGGCTAGGAGATTTAGATGACCTACCCATACGCAGTGAGCAAGTCCCCTGGCTTAAGTTGCGTATACCGTTTAAGTTGCGTCCAATCCTTGTGGCCAGATACAGCGGCCACTTGGGGGATGCTCCAACCTTTCTCGAACAACCTACTTACACCCTCATGCCTTAAATCATGGAAGCGTAAATCGTAAATCCCTGCCTTAATACGTACTCGTCTAAAAGCATCGCCGATACTCTTTGTTGATGTTACATGAAGAACCCTACCATCGTCCCCAGTAAACTCTCGTGCACGTAGGAGCGCCTCTCTCACGGGCGGAAACATAGGTATTATCTGGTCATTACCTTCTTTCTCTTTAGGGTCTTTTCGATCCTTGATAAAGATAGTGCCTTTCTTAAAATCTAAATCCGACCACTTCATCCTAAAAATCTCCCCCTGCCTCATCGCAGAGTTCACTGCAATGTCCATTACAGGGCCTAGCCAAGGCGTCATGTCTATGTCCTGCAATAATTCGTACTCACCGTCTCTCAGTCTACGCTCTACGCACCGCGATCCACCTACCATATTAAGTTGGCCCAACACCCCACGAACCTCGTGGACTGGATTAAAGGGCAGGGGTGTCTTAAAGATAGTCCGACAAAAGTCTATGCACTGGGACAAATAACTTAGCTCTGTGCCGAGTGTGCTGCGGCGAACAGTTTCAGACCTGCGCTTTGCATACTCCATAATGAACTCATTATCAAAAGCCGCCAGAGAGACGCCCTCTAGTTCTCGCGCTAGAAATTCAACGGTGTGTAATTTGCTGTCGCAGAATACTTTTGTGTTTGGGTGTAGCGAGTCTCGCCAACGACGAAGAAGGTCGCTAACAAAGATGGATCGTTGTAAACGAAGATCGTTCCACGCTCCGGCTTCCATATCCGACGTCGTCGAATTAATCCATCGTTGAGCGGCTAATCTTGTTTTGAATGTTTTTGACTGATTGGGAAATCCGATGTGGCGAATTTGTGCTTGCCAACTTGCCTTTCCACGCTTCCTTATAGTGGCCATTTTAACTCCTTTTTAAACCTAGCTGTGACAGAATTGTGACAGCTAGGATATTTTAAGGAAAAAAGCCTTTAAAAACAACCTCTTATGCTTATGGCGGACCGGACGGGACTTGTAGCCAGTTCTAAATGAATACCTATATATATCAATAGCTTATGTTACTTTTACCCCTATTATACCTTTTTCCAGGAAGCCTGTAAGTTATTGATTTCTATCGTTATTTTATTTCTCTTTATTTCTCAGTGTGACAAATTGTGACAAACTATCTTTGGCGATCAGCGTAAGCATCACCAAACTGTAACCAAGCATGAACATCATAGTAATAGCCCCTATCAAAGCTGTTTGAAGAGGTGCTATTATAGTGGTACATTATTAGTAGAGCTAATGATAAAAGAGCATACGCTGTATACCCTTTTGGCATCTTCAAATCTTATTAAAACCTCGGTCTTCTGCACGGAACCATGTGTCTTCACACGAGCTTCCCGCCGTATCGTTGTAGTTAATCGTCAACTCTTCGCCTTTTTTAATCGCCTGTCTCGCAATAAAAAACAACAAACCTTCTTCCCCCTTGACTTCATATCTCAGAGACGCGTCGTCAGCGTGATTAAATAAGCTACCGACGCCTAGTGCTACTACAGTGCTAACACCGCATCCAAAAACAACATTCCGTAGTACTTGCGGCAATTGCCGGTAGCTCCCCTCCATACTAATAATCGGGCTAGTTTCTACTACTTGCTCTGCGTAAATGTCTTGCTCTGCGTAAATACCGCGTCCTCTCCCGTCTTCTAAATCCCGAATCGTGCACTCAATGGCTGCCTCAGAATACTTCGATTTAATATGAATCATAGCAGCGCAGGAATTCCCGACGTCACCGCTCCAATTTTAGACAGCAACGCGTCTTGCGCGTCTGTTAGCCCACTGCCAGTATTTACGGGTATGACAACCGCTCTTGTAGATACTTCGAGCCTTAAAAATGCATCGAAGCCTGCGGTTTGTTCGAACAAAGTGATACTAGGAGATCTAGGAAATAAGTTTCCAGTTACTATGATCTCCCCATTGTCTTCAGGCATTTTTATCCGCCACCCTAGGTCATTTCTACAGAAAAAGTAAGGGGCGATCTCTTGACCACCCCCGACTGCATCACCGCCCGTTGTATCAAAAGCAGGCGGGTACTTAGCATTATCACTAGCTACCACCCACTCTTTCCAAGCACCATATAAATTCTCTTCTACAGAGAATGTACCTAGTGAAGGTAGGGTGACATAAAGATTGTCACCATCAAATATTGCATCAGACATGTCTACCTCCGGTAGCTTAGTTAGTTGTTATGTAGGATTACTGTAGTTCCGGTCAAACCGTTGCTGTATAGGTAGTGTCAGATTAGAGCTTGTGTCTGCCCCAGATATTCTCAGATACTCATAACCTATAGAGTGAATAACAATATCAACACTAGCTACTGCAACAGTAGTTGTGAACGTAGTGCCTGAGTCCTCTATCCCTGCAAGCTCTGTAGTTGTACCAGCCTGATACACCCGTACTTCTGAGTTCGGCTGTAGACCTGTAAGAGTTAATATCGAAGGGTTGGCAATGTTTATCGTGCCTCCACCCGTAAGTATCGTAGTGCCCCCATCTAAATCTTTTTCAGCGGGTGTACTGACCTCTACAGCATTAGAGCTTGAGTTGATTAAGGTTAGAGTGTTAGCCCCAACATACTGGACAGCAATATCTCTAAGGTTGTCGTTTTGCACAAAAGTAATGTTATTTAGTGTCAACGTGTAATCAGTTGCATCAGTGGCTTGTCTTATCTCAATAGCACAATTCACATTTTGGTAAGTCGTGCCGCTTAACGCATTTAACGCGGCCTGTTGATTAGCCACCGTATCCTCATCGATCACCACTTCGGGAATAACCATTCGCTCAAAGATGTTTCTGCACTGCGCTTCCGTTAAGGAAGTATTGTTATACATTCCCAGATAGTTGGTATTCTTGGCTGTCGTTTGACTTTTGACAGTTGTCTCAGCGAATGATTTCAGGTCTTCCTTAGAGTTGCCAAGGGCTATGTCACCAGCATGGGCTGGGAACGTAGCTGTTCCATTTTCTTCTGCTGTTTCTTGCAATACGCCGTTGGCATACAAAAGAACTCTGTTTCCTGATCCTGAATGTTGGGTGTGGTACTCCCAAACACCCGCAAGAAAATACGCCCTGTTCGCTATTACCTTATCTTTTGTAGCCGCAATTAAAAATGGTTGCCCACCATCAGCGGCTTGGAATGTGGTCTGAGCACCTCCCATAAAGGCGAAGTTGTTTGTTCCACCACCCTGCTCGTATATACACGTTACGTTTTGTATAGCGTCTTGCCTAGCCCAAAGGAATACGGTTCGTGTGCCTGATCTGTAGGGTGGGCTAGAACCATTGATATCGGTGGTGTTGCTAAATACTGCGCCTCTCTGGGAGGTGTTAGTGCTGGCTGTCGTTCGGACAGAATGGCTGGCTCCGTAACAAACAGGGCTGGTTTGAAACGAATAATTTCCATTATATATATTTGTTGGTTCGCTACTGTTTCCTAAGTCGTCGGACGTAGATGTGCCCACATTGTCAAGAGTAAATAAGTGCGTTGCGCCTAGTCCTTGTAGGTATGATATAATTGCCATTTAAGCCCCCTTACGCATTACTGTAGTTACGCTCAAGTGGAGCTACCAATGCTATGTTTTGCCCAGTTGCCCTACCGATAGTAGCTGTGGCCGAGACGTACTGTGCTGTGTCTAGTCCAATCGCTACTACTGTGATAGATGCATCTGTACCTGCGGTACGCCCACCCTGCACATTATTGTCGTAGTCGAATGACCAGTTAATAGTCGAGTTGCCTGCGGTATTACCTAATATATCTACACCGTCATTATCGTCAACTAAGATAGCTGAGCCTGTTCCATAGCCAGACGTGAAGAACATTCTGTATGTTGCATCAGCATCATTAACAAGATTAGAGTTAAAGCTAAGTGTACCTGCGGCTACGAATGGGAATGTACGTACAGTACCACCTGTGTCTGTAAACTCGAGGCGGTTAGTGTCGTTGGTGTTGAAGTTATCAATAAAAACGCCAGTCGTAGTCGTTAGCGTATCACCTGCAAATGACATTAGATCGTTAGCTAGGAGGCCTACTTGTGTACCTGCGGATGTATCAATGTCACCTGATTGACGTAAGCTATATTGTACAAACTCATAGATCTCTTCGGCTGAGCCACTGTTACCATCGATAACTATGTCAAAGTTACGTGTGACACCACCAATGCTCCGTGTTACCGCGCCATACTCAATAGACATTCCTGTATACGGTGCGTTATTAGCAATATCGGTGTCAGAAGCACTGACTTTAGAGTCAGCCGCCTCGGCTAGAGGAAAACGGTTGGCAATGTAGTTTAGTGCGTTAAGACCGATACTGGTAGACGTAGAGCTGTCATAGGTCTTACCCTGTGATCGTATATAAGTCGTTAAGGTGTCTGATCTCTTGTCAAAGTTACCATTAGAAGAATCACCGAATGTCTGTATGGCCTGATTTATAGCACCTGTGAAGTCAAAGTCTGTCTTGGAAGTGTCAGAGCTAAAAGCATAGTACGGTGTATCTGCTGAATCAATGTTACCAAGCGAGATAACGCCCATGTATTCACGCTCGATTGCGCTAGATGAGCTGATTTCACGCCATCCAGCCGACCTGACTAAGTTTCGTGTTGTGTCATTAGCGGGTGTCCACCCGTTGATAAATTCAAACTGCTCAGGAGTAATTGACACCATAGGGAATGGGTACGGGATTAATGCGGCATCCGACTTCCACTCTTCTTTAAAGAATGAGTACAAGGCCTGTCCACTCACGCCGTCGTTTGACAAAACCCCCGCAATATTCAGTGTTATTGTTTTAGCAGCTACATCAATACCTACTTCTGTAGATTGATTTAGGTCATCTGGGTCTGTAATTAAAGCCATAAATTATCTCCAATATGGCTTCCTCCTGAAGGTATTTTAAGTTTCGACAACTCCTATAAGATTGCCGTTAGTGTCATAAGTAAACGTCTTAGTGATGCTGCTTCCTAAGTCGTCAAAGATTTGAATTGCCTGTAATTGATCGCCGGCATACGTCAGTAATTTGTAAAAACCTGTGCTGTAATCAACCCGAGTAATCTGCCCCGCTGTATAAGTAAATGAGGGTTCTATAAAGTTGTTTACTGCGTCCGCGCCCGGATTTCCTGTAACGCCTTGTGACCCTTGTGGGCCAGTGGTGCCAGGAATTCCTGTCATGCCTTGCGACCCTTGTGGCCCTTGTGGACCAGTGGGGCCTTGAGTACCACTACCTCCTGCCCCTACAAAAACTGTTTCCCTAAACTCAACATCGTCCGTTAAATCACGAAACGTGACTGCCCGATCAAGCTTCGCGCCACGCCTACCAAGCAATACTTCTAACGCTTCTTTGATCTGCGTTAACGTATTACGAAGCGGTGCGCTTGTACCTACGGGCGGGTTCGGTATACCTGGGATTTTTGTCCTGCGACTCACGTCCCACGAACCTCTTCGATAGATTCCGCCAAACAAAATTCATTAATAGCAAACTCAGATGAGACTTCGACTTCCCAACTTTGCGCGTAAACAGCGGGCGTACGTATTAGCGGTTCGCTTAATAAACCACCTGAAATATTCTCTGGGATAGTAGTCTGTAGGGTGTACCCCGCACCGACTTTGTCGATCTCGCATTGAAGTACTAGCGCCTTATCTGCAAATATTTTTATCGAGACAGGATAGGCTTCGGCAGAAATACTAAACCACGCCATACTCACTGGTTTTGGAGTCCGGTATTCCTTAGAGCGCCAAGTCAATACATTGCTAGCAGTGTCGGCTTGAAACTTATAAATAAAACCATTATCCACAAGATACAACGACCCATCTTTCTTATGTGAGTAGCCGCCATCGACGCAGATTTCTGAGCCTTTTGTCTCTTCGCCGTTCGGGAACGGGTCAGCGTTATCCCCAATTCCATCACCGTCGGAGTCCGCCCATTCGGTCGGGTCATTCGGGAATGCATCGATTGCGTCGTCATAACCATCTCCATCTGCGTCATTAGGGTTCGGTATTACTTCTGCTTGGTATTGAAAAATACGGGTGTGGCCGTAGGCGGAACCATCCCACCCTTCGTTATCGCCCTCTGGATCAGGTAATGCTTCTAGCCCACCGGCATCGTTTAGCGGAGCGGAGATCGCGACTCGTGACCCGTCTGCATTTAATGCAAGACCATCTTCACCGCTGTTGTCGTACCGCGCTTCGCCCTCTATGGTCGCGCCTTTCTGTGCAATGGTACTGCCATACACTAAATAAGTGCGATTCTGTCCGGCGCGAGGCTGTGCTACATCGTTACGCGGTCTAATGTAATTGTTAACGGTAACGGTCGTGCCGTCCGCAGAAATCGCGACGTTGTAACCGGCGTACGAGAAAGCTTCGACTCCTTCCTCTATAGTTCCGAGGAGCTGCCAAGTAGTATTAGTAATGTTATACATGCAGGCGCGACCGCCGTTATAATAATTATCACTATTATAGGGATCGCCAATAACGAACTTTTCGCCGTCCGCGCTTAACGCTCCGCTCACACCGTCGATCATGTTGTTGTAACTAGCGTACCCAAAAAGATTATCGCTTTTAGTAATAGTCACTGCGGAGTTGGCATCGGTATAGTTAGTAAAAGTTGTCCATCGTATACTGCGAGTGACGCGCACATGCTCAATAACCCTGGTGCCGTCCGCACTCATATCAAGCAGTACTGGTTTGTCATTGTAATCATATGGCGCTTCTGCAAAAACCGCCCAATCCGAGGTCGCTGAGTCCCAATCGTAGATGATATAAGACGTAGCGAAAACAGGCTTTGAAATACAGAGCCTCAACCCTTTGTTATTTGAGCCACTAGCAGGTATCTGAGCAAGTTTAATTGGCCCTTGACCAGTTTGCGTCGTGTGGTTAATAAGATTACCGATCATCGCCCAAGCACTGCCCGTCCACTCGTAGACAGAGGTTGCGCCAGGATTTGCCGCGCCGAGATTCCACTGTGTAACAGCAACAAAATTACCGTCGCTGCTAAGAGATAAAGCGCCACCAAAACGCGCGTAATTTGTTGCGCCGTATAGCGAGGCACCCCGTTGAACCCAGACGCCACCTAGTTCATCAAAAATACGTACGCGACCTCCGGCAATGCCGTTAGTCAGGCCGTCGGTGTTTTGCGTAGAACTTATTGCAAGCGTAGTACCTGAATCGGACAAACAAATACGCCACCCGTCATAATCAAATTCATTAACGCCATCAATATCCGCGCCTAGTTGATCCCAAATAAAAGCCATCAGTTAATCTCCGCTGTAATTGACCAAGTGAGCGCTACTGAATTAGGTGAGAAACCATCCCGCTCAAGCGTAGTGCCCGGATAACAGCGTTTTATTTCATAAACAGTTGTGCCGCCCGCGCCAGAAATAGCTTCGGTAACCCACGGATTCTCGGATATAGTAGAAGTAAAGAAGCGCGGTACGCTTGGTTCTCCGCCCGACACATCCTGAACTATTTGGGTAGCTCTGGTCAGCTCAATTCCATTTGCGAACAGTACAAAATCTGAAATCTCTGGAGATGTGCTTGTGTTCATTGCGAAAGTCCACGAAGCAAACATATTAAAGCTTACGTCGACGGTGCCTGATGTAGGTAGGTTCAAAGTCACAGTTGGGTTAACGGCATAACTGTTAGAGGTATTAGCCACTAAGCTGCTAAGTACTTCAACAGAGCGTATTACTGTAAGCGCGTTATTACCATTTGAGTCGGTAACAAAATACGTCACCGTGTAGTTACCTACAACATTAGTATCAACAGTGCTAATGTTAGTTATGGAGCCTGTCAGGTCGCCATCTTCTGCGTCTGTCGCTGTCGCACCTGCGTCTGAATAGGTTTGACCCGCTGTAATTTGTACCGACGCATCGCCGAGTAATGTAATTACGGGTGCTCCGATAGCGGATACTGCTACCGTGCGCTCTACTTGGAGAGCCGGATTTCCTGCTTCATCGCTCACGTTATAAGTAACGATATAAGAACCCGCTACATTAGTATCAACGGGGTTATAAACTGTAATAAGCGAGCTAATCACACCATCCACGTCGTCGATCGCTTGCGCACCTGCATCGATGTAAGGATCGCCAACTTGTAATGTCACAGTACTTGGGCCGGACAGCGTGATAATAGGGCCGACGCCGTCAGGGTTGAAAAGCGGCGGGGTTTCTAGTGAGCCAGTCGTCGTTAAGGTTGCCTGTTGCGAACGGGGGTCCCATCGCCAACCGCCACACACACCGTTCTTCTCCCAAAAAGCGACGTACGTCCCTTCGTGCTTAAAGCACTTCACGATCTCGGGATAGAAATCGTCATTCCAATCATCGTAACTCACAAGATCGCGGGTAATCACGCCTCCTTGTGTGCCTTGGACTGAGACCAAACCATCAGGACCGCAATACAAAACGTACTCGCCCATGTCTACTACTGAGTCGACGTTGATACAAGCTTGTGCAAGGTCTACACGGATCGCGGTCATCGAACTAGGGTCAGTGCCTGTAATAAAATATGGAGTGCCGTCTGTTAAAGCTATGACGCCGTTTGACGTACCGGAAATCGCGACTATGTCTTCTTCTGTAGTAATACGGTATTGGACGGGCCACGCGTGCGGTAGGAATGGTTCACTTAGACAAAACCGCTTACCGGAAAACCCTGCAAACACGCCATTGGCAATAGCGATCAAGCCTTGCAACGGGCCGTTCGGGTATAGCGAGGCATTGTCATCCGGCGGTCCAATCCAAGTAAGACTTGGAAGAACTTCGCCAAGTTGGGTGGAGCTTTTTGTATCCAGATAAGAAGTCGCGTTCATCTGAATCTCATCTAAGAACTGAAAATCAGTGCTGTTAGAACCTGTGTTAGCACGATAGATTCGGATTTTTGAACTGTCCGCGATTAGAGGGTTATATGCAAAATTGTAATCACCTGGGTAGACACCGTTAGTGCCAGTAAGTGTCGGGAACGTTAACAATACCGCGCCTGAATCAACTAATTCTAATGAATCTGAGGGTGGAGACGGCGGCCCTTCTTCCCCGTAAACGCTGACGTACGTATAAACGTACGCTGAATCTTGAGGTGTATCTCCTAGACCCGAACCGGACTCCGCTACTGCCAAAGGTGCAACCGAAGGGGCAGGGATACCAAGCCTATAGCTAGCCGCAGGGTAGGGGCCACTGCCATTTAAAATAAGAGCGCGGTCGCTGAGTCGGGGATACGCTTCCCCCGTCCAATAGAGGCGTCCGTTTTGATCGTCGGGAATAGGGCCGTTTGCTACAGATACTTTGTATAACCACGACAACCAGTTCACATCCTCGTAAAGATAGATATGGTTGTGGGTCAAGTCGGCGAGCCGCACTTCTGCTTTACTTAGCTTCTCCGCAGACAGACGACCGCTTTCTATTTCTACGTTGTTAGCTACTTGGGCGTAGGTGTCAGCCAATAGTCGCGGCGTCACTATCGGGGCTAATCCGCCAAAACTTGTTTGCTTGAAGTAAGCCATAAAATCCCCAATAAAAGTCTCTCTATTATATTAGTATCGCTAATATAATGCTACCCAATTCTTAACTTAAAATCGCTGCCTTCAAAGGCCCGTCTAAGTTTATTTAGTGCGGGCTTTGAACTAAGGACCGCGTCTTGGCCTTTTATTTGACCGTGGTGCTTGCCTACTAAAATACAGCCTTTTGTATGGCGTACTAAGTTTCCCGCATGTATCAAAATGGCGGAGCGGCCCTCTACATCTTGAAGGTGCCAGACCCTCTTATATTTGCCCGAGGCAGATGCTTCCATCCACTTACATATATACTCACCCTCGGGGATACAAGAGATGTTTGGTTCGTTATTTATCCAGGCACGCTCAAGCGTCTTTAAGCTATCCCCGTTGGGTAATAGTAGGGACCCCAGTGTTATGTAGGGTCTGTACTCCCTTTTAAGTATTAACTCTTTCACTTCTTTTTTTGCCCTAAAATACCTTCAAACGCACCACCTCCAAAGTAAAATCCTACAATGGTTAGCATTATCCAATCTATTTTAAATGCACTAATGATCTCTTCGACTTCCGTAACCTCTCCCGTCTTAAAAAATAAGAGCAGTACCATTATGTATGAGCCAACAAAGGTAAAGGAAAATATAAGAGCAAGGTATCTTTGAGCAACTTTAAATGGAGAGTAAGCCGTTAATAAATCTGTCTTGGCCTTAGTTTTAGCTTCTATCTCTTCAGTTTTGGAGGTATGCATGGAGTCAATAAGCTCAATACCTTTGCTAATAACGTCACCACTGCCTAGAATATTGCTAAGAATGCCCATTTACCTAACTCCTAATTATAAAAATTACACAACTAAGTCCGGCCATCCAGATAGATCCGGCTAGCCAAACACCTATTTTCGCAACGGTGCTGTTCCGCGATGTATGAGTCACGGTCTCTTCAAGCTTTTTTTCTTGTTCATCTAGACGAAACTCATGCCTATCTGTGCGACCATTGCTCGCTAGCAGTTTTTCCTCTACGCGTGCGACGCTCGCCAAAACCTCAGTCAGTTTGTCTATTTTGTTCTCAAGGCGATCAAAGCGTTGATCTACTTTAGATGTTTCCATTTCTATACCCAATTTAAAGAGCGACCCTAGCCACTCGACCTATTTTCTCCCAAGGAGTTATTAACCCTGCGCCTAATACTGCGCCGACTGCTTCGGGAGGCGAGTTGATTCTGCTGTAAGCCGCGTCAACCGGGCCATCAGACAGTATTTTTTCTGCAAGTTCAGCGGTGGGGCCAAGTAATGAGGCTATTGCAGAACCACCCCAATCACTACTTCGTTGCGCCATTGAAAGCATACCTAGCGGGCCGTCAAGACCGGATCGTCCCCAGAGTTCCGCGAAGTACGTTCCGTAATCCATCTTGTCGGTTCTAAGATATTTAAGGCCGTCACCGTCAGTGAATGTGTAAGACAGTCCAACCTTTGCGTACTCTCTTAACTCCAGACCTAATGCGGCTAGTGGCATAAATGCCGCCGCTGTTATTAATAGCAGTGGCCCCATTGCAGGAATAACGCCTTCACCTTCATTGATTCGCTTAACAAATTCTCTTCCCATACCGCCTATGATTACGTTATTAAACGAGTACAGAAATGACTTTAGCTGCCAGATAAGCGCGAACCGTGGATCGGAAGCCCATATCGGACGTTCCGCAGGGTTGGGCCGTAGTACGGACTCTTCGACAAACACAGCGAGCGCCTGTCTTACTGCCGCACCTTCTGGGCCAGTGAAACTAAAGTTGTTGTCCTGCCAAGCCTTGACGTCTTCCGGCGTGACGTTCAAGTCGGATAAATAACGAGCAGACCTCTTGTTAGGATTATTGGCATGCTCTATCAAGAACCGCTTACCCATGCCTGACGCGAACTCTCGTGAGAGCGTGGTGATGCCTTGCAACCCTGTCCACTTGAAAAACTTATCAGTAGCCGCACGAACCTTTGGATCAAGCTGATTGCTATCTGCCTGCGACATAAAGGCGTTGGCTGTTGCTTCGGGAAGTACAACTCCAATATCGTTAGCAAAGCGGAGGGCCGCCGCCTTATCGTTGTACATACTCACACCTTCTTTCATGGCCATAACCAGACCATTAAACTCACGCGTGCGCGCGACAGAACCCGCGAAATCGGGAATCGACGCAAAGACGGCGAAGGGGAGCATGGTGACAAGGTTCAGCATCTGCATGTAACTGCTAGCCTGTCTCCAGAAAGGGGAGAGTGGCGTTATATTGCCTAGATATGTATGGATAACGGACTCGGCTATTTCCCTACGCTCTGGCGAGATATCCGCAAGCAACGCTTCTAGCCTGTTAGTACCATTCTTATCTTTTATGGCTTTGTTCCACTCGACGCGTTTTGTGACCTGTTCAAGGTAACTTAGTAACGCAACTTCGGGGCCTTGCAGAAAACCATTCTCTTTTAGACGTGTCGGGTCTATGTTAGCTGTCAGACTGATACTAGCTTCTGCGGTTTCACCTGGCTCCATGTAGTCGACCTCATTAAGGTCCATAGATGTGTCATCAGTTGCCGCCACTCTCTGGTATTTAAGTATGCGAGCAACAGCTTTTTTTACCTTCTTCGGGTCGGCATCAGGGTCTTCGCGTAATATGAATGCCTCGAACTTTCGCGTGTCTCCTGCGATCGCCTCTAGGCTTAATAGAACAGGAAAATAGTCAGGTCTAAATGCTATGTCTGTGTTGGAGGGCGCTATATAATTTTTGTGTACGCCCTCTAAGAACTTACGAATCTCTTTTGCTTTCGCATTTTTAAGCGCTGCTGTAGGAGTCCCGCTTGCGGCGGCGGCAAGAGCTGCTTTTGTCGCGTCGTTATCCCAGTTCGTACCAAGTATTTTGAATAGCTCTCCGCGAAGCCTATCTCGTGCGAGGCCGCGCGCTTTGATAAAGCCTTGAGAACCTGGGTTTGTGCTAGTTCTTGAGTTGGCTTTGACGTAGAACAGGTCAGCTATTTCGTCACCAACAGTTGTCCGCAAAACATTATCTGCGGAAGCCAGTAACCCCATCGTCTTTATTGCAGAGCTATTCTTTCGAGCTAGTTCTAAGCCCCACTCACCTTGCTTAATAAACCACGCCTTAGCGAGTCCCGTAACACCACCTGCTTTTGCGATCTCTTCGCGCATACCCTGTACGAACATCTTCTGCTCATAAGGTATGTCAGTCGGAACAGGGCCGGTGCCTTTTGCCATTTCAGGCTGAGCAGTTTCTTGTTGGGCGGGTTTAACTTTAGATTTAGCGTTCCTCGCGGCGACTTCTTCAAAGATGTTCTTAGGCGCACTTTGATCTGTGCCGCCGAACCGTGCACCACGTAGCGCGGTTCCATAACCGACAACCGCGCCCTCTGGATTATAAATCGGGGTTATGATTGTCTCTTTAGTCGCATGTCGAGTCACCTTTACGCCGTTCATGTAGGATCTGAATCTTGGAGGCACGGTCTCAGTACGGCGGAAAATAGAATGGTTGGTTAGCGCTTTCCACAAGGCTCTAAACCTAGCGGCGACCCGTTTGAAGTGACTGTCAACTGCGGACTTCGCTGCGCGCTTATCGCCAAGCATGTCTTCTTTAGCCCAAGCCGCTACCTTGTCGGCGTACCACTCTTCAAAGCCATCTTCTTCCCACTGAGTAACCGGCTTGCCTGACTCTCGTGCAGCGTTGCGCTCTGTTTCGAACGCTGTTACTAGCCTCTTGTAGACCGCAGGATTAGTAAGCGTACTGTTAATCTCTTCTTTAAATAAGGCATGTCCCATTTCATGGGCCGCTGTCAAAGCAAGTCCTACTTCATTTGTATTATGGAGGTCGTTAACCATAATCAACGTAGCGCCGTCGTAGGGTATATGGAAACCCCTCATACGTTTTGCGGCGAAGTTGTGTACAAGTAACTGCGACAAGTGCTTCGCGACAGAAGGGGAGGATGTCATTGGTGTTAATACGCTTTGAGCGGCGTGCCTGACAATCTCATCGCCTACCTTTGTAGGATCGCCAAGCTCATCTATTGCCGTGCTTAACTTGTCATTAAGTAGTCCGGCCTGAGACAGCTTTAAGAAGTACTTGCCTACTGATTCTTTATCGGACAAATCTAATGGTTTACGTGACGAGGCTCTTCGAGCTTTTTGTGTTTCAGTGGCTTTCCGAGCAGAGATATTGCCACCGTTAAGAATTGTTCTAGCGGTACGAGCGGCGTCGGAACTTCTTTTGCCGATGTATCCATCTAGCTGTAGGCGCGTTGCGTCGTTAAAGCCTTGTAGACTGACAACTGATACGGGGGATTTGAGTTTTATCGCATGGCCGAGCCGCTTCATCAGGGTCGCAACTTCTGCGCCCATAGAACCAAACGGATAGCTAATGCCTGACTTCTTATATAATTTGCGCCTTTGGCCACGGCTCGTAGATGACGTTGAAGGCGCGCTACCTATGGGTACGTTTTGCGTAGAGTCACGGTTGAGCGCGTCTTGAAGGTTTAAGGTCGTTAGTATATCGCCCCGACTGCGAGAAGAGTCTTCGGACATCTCACTCGTGTTCGTATTACCTGTATCTTGATTCTGTCGAGCTTCTGCGGCATCGTCTCTAAGCATGGGTTCGACTGCGGAGCCGTCAATGACCGACCCCCTATCTCTAACGGTCGCGTCCACGCCGCCAGTACCAACAAAACCATCATCGGTACTACCAACACGTCGATTAAGCTCGTTACCCTCATCGTCGTAAGTTACTACCTGTTCTTGAGTGCGCTCAGGCGAGGTGGCTACTGTTACGCCGTCTTTCGCGTCATCAAGTGTTTCCCTAGTGGTCGCTTTCGGCCTTAAAACTTGGTGTAGTTTTACAGGTTGGTTACCGCTGTCACGTCCTACTTCGACGTTTGCGATGGACGGGGGGACTCCACCAAACTCTTTGAACTTTGACTTAGTAGCGAAATTTTTAAGTATGTCATCAATATGTGTGCCACCAACTTCTACGTCGTATCCCTGTATGGTTAACTCAGCCAACATACCTAATAAACCATTACGCATTGAATCTATACCGCCGGAGAACTGCCCCGTTAAGGACTCTTCTATTCGGCGACCCGAATTCATAAGGTCAGCAGGGTTTACCGCGACCGACTTGGTCGCGCCTGGGGCGGTAACATCGAAGGTACGGAACTCTGGCTTTGATTGGCTCGCTTGCGTTATGGCTCGCTGTACAAATACGCTCTTTGGAACCATCTCGTCGGGCGCGCCTTTTTGTTTTTGCTTGGCACTTGGCACCCATCGAATTAACTCTGAGTCCGGCGATGTTTCAACTTCAATGGCATACGCGCCATCTTCGTTCTGCTTAATCATGACCGTTTCATTCGGAGAGCTTTCTTGTATCTTCGCCGCAGTCTCTAGCATGCTCTTAGGCATAGCTTGGAAATAGGGCTGTGACCAGTCGTACTGTTGGTTAGAGACATTCTCCCAATTAGCTCGCGCTCCGCCAACACCCTCATAGGCGTTCTCGCCAGTAGCGGCCTTATAAGAATCGACCTCCTGACCATCCTTTATAAAAGTATGTCTATGTGTCGTAGGTTCAATGGTGGTGGAGTTTGCATCAAATTCACTATCGTTCTGAGATCGCTCTAGTAATTCTTGCTCATCCAGTTGCTGATCGGAGTCAACATCGCCGTCTTCATCCTGCATCATCGAAACTTTTGGACCCGTGCGTTTTGCGCGGTCGACCATCGCTTCTTCAACGCCTAATGTTTCTTGGCGACCGCCTTTAGGTGTGAGGCGAAGTGCGGCTTGTTCTGCATCTGCTATACCTTCAGCGTTAGTAGTTTGTTCAGAAACTACATCACCCGCCTCGTTATAAACCCTTACGATAAGATCATCGCCAGGTTCTTTTACCCTACTGTATCCAAGGGCGGCAGAGAGAGTAGCGTCTGATGCGGCTCCTTTAATAACCTCGGATACTACCTCGCTATCAGTGGATATAATGGTGCCTCTCCCTGGTATAAATGCGCCGTAAGCAGTCTCTTCTCCGCCTTCTGAGGAGACTTTCATCTTGCGTACTTTGTTAGGGCGTGACCCTTTTATGCGTTCATCAGGCTCCGTACCACTAATCCATACAGCCTCTTTGCTACTGGTGGAATCAAGCATTGCAGAAATCTGACCGTTTATGTCACGTTCGGATTCCTGTGTCGTTTGCCCAACTTCTACACCTCCTGTTATCTCATCTGCTGCGGCTTTTTCAGTCGCATAAGCTTTAATCTTTTCCGTCATCTCTGATGACTGTTTCACGATACTTTGTGCGGTACTTGATACGGCAGAACCACCACCGGCAAGTGCACCACCACCAAAGAAACCTGTGAACAATGCTTGCGATAGACGTAAGTTCTGATCTGCTTCCGCATACGTGGGTTCTAAGTCCACGCGGTTTGCTACCGATATACCCTCTTGGACAAGTTCAGCGCCGCCTTCTGTGACGCCACCCTTTAGAAAGTCTTCGGCGACCTTGTTCCATATAGAGGTTTCGGTAGTGGCTTTTTTACTCGCCATCTTTCCAATCATTTTTGCCAAGCCGATTTCACCTAGCACACCAATCGCCGCTTGCGGGATAGCTACTGTACCTGCGCGAAGTGCCTGACCTCGGTCTAGTTCTTTGCCTGCTTCAAGTGCTTCTGATACATTCCCGCCTGTAAGAGGTGCGTATTCAGCTAAGCCCGCGCCAATGATGCCGCCTTTCTGCATGTTCTTTAACTGAGCAAGTTCCCGCAGAGCTTCGTAGCTACCTTGCGCGATTCGTTTTTGCGTGGCGTTCGCTGTACCATCAGCCGTCGCTTGAGCGGCTTCTTGTATTAGTTTTTTTGTTAAGTGTTTTGATCCCTGTTTCGTGGCGACCTTTGCGGTAATGGCACCTACACCCGCTGACCCGATAGACATGATCGCACTGGGCAGTATCTGACCTGTACCTGCCAAGACTTGTGTGAAGAACCCTTCGATCGTCGGTTCTTCTAAAAAATCTGAGAAGGTCTCAATCCCATCCGTGTCTATACCGGCTAATGCTTCTAAGGAGCGTGCATCTCTTATGCTTTCTGCGGCACCTTTCTTATCGCCAATAAGTGTTTGACCGGCAGCTTTAAAGTACTCAAGATCAGAGGATATGCCTTTTATACCCGCCTGTGCGTTTGCGCCGAAGACCTCGAACGCACTGCGGTCAGGGGCCTCACTCGGAGCATCGAGCCTATCAGCCATTAACTCAGCCGGTTTCTCTTCTCCAAAAAGAAGTGTCTGGAACGGGTCTTGAGCCATTATTTATCCCTCTTGACCATTTAAGTCGGCAGCGAGTTTAAGCATTTTGTAAATGTTGATGTCCATCGCTTCTAAGTCTTTCCTTGATATGGACTCACCGGCAACCCCGTTTGGCCCGACATAGACTAAGTCTCCATCATCAGAGTTACGGACATAGTTGAGGTTAAAGTCGCCTACCTGTCCCGCTCCAACTTCTTGCTCGCCTGGGGTTAGCACTTCACCAAGCCACCCTAAAAGAGAGGGGTTTTTCGCCGCTTCACCTTGAAGAATATAACTTACAGTAGGGTTTATGCCGTCGACATAAGCTTGCTTTGCCTCTTGGGACTGCGCGCTTTTTAGTCTAGCGAACATGCCGCGCAAGGAAGTACTAAGCTTTTTATTCAATGCCTGACTAGGAGGGAGGCGCCCTCCGTCTTCTTCGTCAGTCGTTATTTCCAAAAATCGCTTTGTGTGCGTGTCTGAGACGGTGCCCGCAGTCTCTACTTCTTTAGCTACTACTTTAGCTTTCGCCACTTTAGCTTTGTCTTCGCGCAATGCTCGCGCCTTAAGAGCATTGTTTGCGTTCGCATCTACTTGGGCTTCGGTTCGCCCATTCCTTTCAATCTCATCTATCTGGTTATTAGCAATGGCGGTTCTGTCAGATGCTTCTGACCACGAGTGCGCGACCCATACCGCCCGAATAGCTTGTAGTTCGGTTAGCTTGCCCTCTGCTACTTTGGCATCGAAATCCTCTTGCGAGAGAATATCTTGGCCTGTTAGAAACTCAACCATCTGCTCCTTTTGTTGGGGAGTCGCTTCTTTTGACTTGTCTGCGATGGCCGCTTTTATAGTGTCGATGTCGAGCTTGAATGGCGGTGGCGTAATGTCCCCCCCAATGTCTTTGGCATCGACAGGGTTGCCTTCGGTATCTGTCCCATAGGTAGCCAAGAACTTCGCCGGACCCATCTCAGCAAACTTCTTCTTAGCGTTCGGGTTTGACTCGATCACACGCGCTATGTGCGCCTTGTTCTCGCCTTGGTCAAAGAATTTTTCTGCGGCAGTATTTAGCTCATAATCTTCATCTGACTGCTTTGAGAACAGATAGCCTGACTTGCCGCCTTTCGATCCGATGTCGCTTGAGGATATCTCATTTTCTAGCCAGTCATAGGAGGCCCGTTGGCCCTCAGTTTCGAGGCCGGACCGACCCATTTTATCGCCTATGGCTCCCCACGATTCAGACGAGGTTATCCCAATTCCTCGGCCTACGTATTGCTCGCCCGGAGGATTAAGTGCGCGCCCAAATGGAGTTTGTGATGACTCGCTCGTTCCTGCGTTACGCGCTGCTTCCTCTGCTTCAAGCTCTGCGGGGTCGCCGCCGACCGTCTTATACAACTCTAATAATTCGTCATAGTCATCTGTCATAGCGACTTCGCTAATAAATTGACGAGCAAGTGCCGGATCGTTCATCTGCTGTAATGAGACTTGTCGCTCCACTGCGTCACGCAACCCTTGCACTCTTATCTCACCGGCTGTCTCTGCCGCCATGGCCGCGTTAACATTTATCTTGGCCTGAAATGCTTTAGACGTGGAGCCGCCGTTGCTGATTACTGACGTCATCGAATTTTGCATGAGCTTTGCCGCCGTTGCATGGGTCATGGCGTCGATCTTGTCGTCACTCGGATCGTTTGTTGCACCCGTGGTAGGCGGTACGCGCTCACCGGCTCTGGGGCCACTTGCAATCACAAGTTGGGGGACCACACTTGTATCGGTAACATCAAAACCTACCACATCGATGTCTACTTTTTCGCCATCGATCATAGTGAACTGGTACGCGGCCTGTCTGCTAAACATAGACGCCGCAAGCTCTGAGTTTTCCTGCATAAAGGCTACGGGGTCTGTTAATTTAGTTGGGTTATAGGGATCGAACTGGTTCGTCCCGGCTATCAAGTCCGTCATGCGGATGTTGGAGTCTGTCGTTTTAACCTTATTTGAAGCATAGAGGGCATCTGCATTCTGCTGAACTTTTCCGGTTACGTTTGCTTCCGAAAGTTCAATCTGCGAATCCGCTAACTTCCGGGCGCTCTCCCGCTGTAATTTGTTATAGGCATAAGTTTCCTCGCTTTGGTCATACGCTTGCTTAGCGTTTTTTAAGGTTTGCTGCTTGGAATCTTCGGTTATTTTCCGCTGACTTATGTCGTACTCAGACTGCTCAGCCGCTCGCTCCTCTCGGGCAACACGACGCTTCTCGTCCGCCGCGTTCTGATCCCGCACCGCTTGACTATTTGCCATAGCACCGTAACCTCGAATTACTCCTAAGATTGCGTCACCGTTATTATATTGAGCCATCAGTGTTGCTCCTTAAAATGTCATTGCCATGATCGCCGCCGCACCAAGCGATCCGAGCGATGAATAGGTTTGTGCCTTATGCTGTGCTTTTGCAGATTTATAGGCGTTGTCTAACTGGTTCTTATTCTGTGCCGAGTTACTTAGCCCTTGCATGGAACGTTGGTATACGCCTTGGCCCACATCTATCACACCGCCAAGAAGCGCTGTATTCGTATCTTTCTGCACGAGTCGCGCGCTGTTAACTGCTTGCGCAGAACCAAGGGTGGAGGATAGCTCTAGCCCTCTGTCTTGTTGTTGCTTCTGAGCGCCAGTTAGGGAGCTGCCATAACGCTCTCTGTTTCTTTCAGCTACACCGGACATGAGTGCGCTAGACTCTTTAGAGTCAACTCGCGCCTGATCTATGAGGGATGTATCAGTTCGTGCGCGCTCAACTAAGTCTCTTTCAAACTGGCCATAGTCTTTTTGGTACGACGAATAATCCTCCCGCGTCATTTGCGCGAGTAGGGCGTCTGGGTCACGGGAGTTCGTGCTTGAATAACTGCCGGCGGTGCCCAGTCTCTGCCCTCCACGATCTATACCCATTTGGTTTCTAACCATTACTTCCCCCTTGTGAATTCAAGCTAGTTGCCATCTTTGTAAAGAAGCCGTCTTTGCCGTCGGCGTCTCCACCGGCACCAAACAGTCCTGCTGAACCTGCTTTCATTACGGCGGACGTACCTATTTTAAGCATTGCCTGCGTTCTAGCGCCCTTTACTAGCCTGTTATTCTCAGCGTCTTTAAGCGTGTTGTTAGTCTCCATACTGGCTAATGCTGACAGACCTTGATTCCCTACACCGGCCTGCTTGTTACGCGTTGCAAGTACTCCGGCTGATAGATCGTTTCGCGCCTTCAAGCCTTTTGCAGTAGCGTCACCAAGCGTACTTCCGAGCGCATTTGCGCCCATGCCTGCGGCGTCTTCGTTCGTCACATCGGAGTAACTAAGGTTCTTTGTTAGCGCCTGCATAGCGTTCGCGTTGCCTCGACCACGTAGCATGGTTGCAGTGTCATCGGACTCCGCCTGTTTTTTTAGATCAAGAAGGGCAGGGTTATACAGGTTCTGAAACTTGTCCCAGTCTGCTTTCGCCACTCTTGTCTGTTGAATGTTTGCTTCCGATTCTTGAAACTCGGATTGTTTTGGCCCACTACCCATTACAACGACCTCGTGTAAATTACAGTTTCTTTAGACCAACCCTGTGATAGGAGGTATGGCTCCATCGCAGTAATCGGGGTTCGTACTTCTATGTGCTTATGTCCGTTCTCTCTGGCGATATCGGCAAAGAAGTCGTAGTGTTTAATCACGCAATTCTGTCCACGTACCTTGGTCCACGCTATCCACACTAGGAAGGTTCTGTCGCCTGTGTGGCTGTCAGTCTCTGGGGTAGCTACCACGAACCCATCGAATTGTTCTGTGACCCACAACAATGCTTTTTGGTTAACACAAGCGGCGTAGACGTCTTCGGCTCGGTACGTTAACTGCGGTTGTTCGGCCAGAATCTCTTCTACGCCTTCACGAACCCAGTCCCATTGTTCGCGTATGTCAACGCAGATAGGGTTACCGTCTCCCATATTTGCGCCTCGCAGTCTTAGTGGCAACGCCTCCGTATCCAGTCTTTCGTACGATGCCTGTGTCCGCCTGTCGTGATTTAAGTGTCGCGTCAGCTATTGCGACAGAGAACAAAGCGCTGTACTCGCGTGCGGCGTTTGGATCGCCCCATTCTTTAGCAGGATGTCTTAGCAAACGGTACAAAGCGCCATATAAAATAGCTTCTTTATAGTCATCTAATACTGTTGATTTAATCCCGTTAGAGGTGGTCGCAGGTCGTAGCACTGCACGAATAGTGAATTCACTGGAATCATCAGGGGAGGGGAATAGCGATATTCTATTGCCGTCATCTTTTAAATAGTGAGTCGGTTGCGAAAGTCCGCGATTAGGCATGCGGCTCGCTACAAGGCTAAAACTAGTAGGTTCAAGCTCGCGGCCACCTGACGTTACTGTAAGTATTTTTTCTAGCACAGTGCCTATTGGGAGGTCTAACAAGTAGGTACTTTGTCCTTCTACCATCTGTATAGGGGCAAGCGTTTCTTGGTAAACATCTGTCAGTTTACAAAGCTCAATAGCCGCGCTTCGAACCTCATTAAGAATAAGACCGTCGGGGCATCCAGGAACAAAGGGTATTAAGTCGACGACACACCCGTCCCATGACGAAGTATTATCGGCAAGAACAGTAACGCTTCTTTGGACTGAGGCGGTGTTTCCGGCGGTGTTAGTAGTCTGATATTCGATCGGGTATGTACCGGGAGTACTTACATCTACAGCGCCGATAATAACCACTGTATCCGTTATTACACCATCAACCGTATCTGTTGCTGCGGCACCAGACTCTGGGTAAGGCTCGTTTTGTTCTAAGGTAATGGCGGGCATGCCTACCAACTCTATCGTCGGTACTGAAGTATTCGCGACGTTTACTGTACGAGTAAGCGTGTCAGTTAAAAATGGAGTGGTCGCTGTGTAAGTCACAGTGTAAGACCCAACTTGTGTAATGTCGGGTAAGTCAGTTGTAACAACCGCTACAGCGTTACCGTCTTGGTCGACTGCTGTAGCCCCTGCATCTGAATAAGCCGTGTTAATTTCAGTTGTAACAGTTGTTGCGCCTATAAGTGTCATGTCCAAACTTGGCACAAAACTGTTTACGACGTTTACTGTACGAGTGTCCGTAACCTCATTAGCGCCATCGCCAACGCTGTATAAAACGCCGTAAGCTCCGACAGCAGTGATGTTAGGCAGGTTATCTGTTCGCACGCTTATGGGAGTGCCAAACTGGTCTACCGCAGTAGCACCTGCGTCAATGTAGAAGGTATTAATCTCGTGCGTAACTGGTGAAGATCCAAGCACAGTAAGGGTGTAAATTGGATCTTCAACAGGTGCGCCACCAGACGCAAGTTCTATCGTATCGATCCATACTGCTTTCTCTTGGTATGAAGGTTTGGTTGCAAACACGACTCGCAAAGAACCGTCGTCGAGCAAAACCGCTTGGTGGCTGACAATTTCCGTATATGTTTCTTGCAACTCAGATGATGGGGAATCAACAATAAAAGAGGGGCCTACTCTTACACCCTGCGCATTGAATCGTTGACCTGTTAGTATGTCAGCCATTTTTTAATCCACGTAATCTGCGTCGTTTATAAGAATAATAAAACCACCGTCATCTAGTGCAACGATCGACGTTTCTTGCGCTGTCGTATGCGTTGCCGCTGTCATTGCTGATTTCATCTCGCTCACATTGCCGCCATTGACCATCACAAAAACAGTACTCTCATAGGCTTGAAAGCGAGGTGCGGCGGGTGTGTTATACCAACTACTAGGGTTGCGCCAAGAAATCACATAAGTGGCGTTGTCTTTTAGCCATGCGATGTCAAAACATTGGTGGCCGTAAGAGTCATCGTCAGGGGCTATTTCTATAGGTGTTGAATTTGAGATAGTATTAGCGGCTACATCAACGCTGATAATCGTTGACCAAACCTTGTGGTCGCATCCAATAGATGAATTTTCACCGCCGCAGTTCCAGACCATCGCTATTTCGTCGGCGTCATTTACGTCGATCGCTATATCGATGCCAGTTGGCTGCCCATTTCTCACTGGGTAGATGAGTATGCCGTTATTCTGTTCAGAGGGTAGGTAGCCCACGATATTATCTGTAGCTGTAGGCTCGGGTGAGGACATCGGACATATCTTATGCCAATCGCCTACTGGAGTACTTACGCTATCAAAGCGCCTAACCCACCAATACACCTCTTCGTTAAGACCTTCGTGGTTCGTGCGCGCAGACACAGCAATCGCATTTAGCACGACCGCAAACCCGCCATCTGAAAGTTTGACTATTGCGTAATCGCGCCCAAATCTGTTCGGTACTACTGTAACGCCCGAGAACAATGGGTTGCCGTCACTTAATCTTAAATACCCAGTATTGTTGCCGGTGTCATCGAACGTAGATACCTGCGGGCCTTCGTCTATAGATTCCTGTGCTGGGTTAGACGTAACATTAGACGTAAAACCTGCGGTTGATATGCACGCAAAACCGGCGCCTGTTAGCTCAGTAATAATGTTTTTAGGTCTAACGCCGATGTCGCCTTGTTTCCAACTATAAGATGCCGGTGCATAGGTGACGCCTAGCGGGTCAAAGTCGAAGACCTCGACGCGACCGCGCAAAACCGTATCTGTAGCATCACCGGCTTCATTTTCATGGGAATAAACAAACGTATTGCCATCGCCAGAAAAGTCAAAGTTAAAGAACGCACCATAAGTTGAGTAGCCGTGTTGGTATCCTGGCGCAATAATAGGGCTAATACTCTCGTCGTGCACCCATTGGCTTCCATCCCAATAGAATAGAAAGAGTTCGCCATTGTAGTTTTGTTGTGTAACTGCTACATGAGTACCGTCACGACTAACTGCTACGCTTGATCCGTTAACCTGTTCCGAGGTTATATTCGCTAAATTGTAAATGGGGGTCACTACCCACTGCGCCCCGTCCCAGTCATAAGCAATAAAAGAGCCGGCATTAACGTCGCTAGTTCCGGGAGCGTCAAAATAGGTAGCGCCTAACACGATCCGGTTACCGTCACCGCTGATGGCTACGCTGTACCCCATCCGCATGTCATTCGCAGACAGGCTCACGTCACCAACGACGCTGTACCCGCGATTGTCGTAATCACTTTGGGGTGTGCCAAGTAGGTTCCAAGCAGCGCCATCGTATCGATAGACCCACGCCGCACCGGCTGAATTACCGTTTATGTCATATGCAGAACTATTGGCTATAACAATAGTTAGCCCGTCTGCTGACAATGCGACGCCTGTCGGTTCCACTGCTGATGCGACTGGGAATAAGTCGCTTAGAATGCTGACATAGGCGTTCGATACGCTATCCCAGTTATGTACTTGTATCGCAATATCCGCACCATTCCCAAGCGTATACGCGTTATAGGTAACTATGCGCAATGCATCCGCAGAGGCTGACATCCTTCTAGCGTTGTATCGTTTGTCACCTATTGAATCGCTGCCAACTGCCAAGGTTAAAGCAGGGCCTTTCTGGGACCACGTTGCGCCATTAAATTCGTAAACTTCTGCGAGAGGTGCTAACGGACCCGTGCTTCCTTTTCCGGACGTCGCCACGTTGTCTTCATAGAGGCCGAAGGTGAGGCCGTCATCAGATATAAACGCGTCAGTAACACCTTGTCTTGGGTCACGAACGCCTGAGTTACTGTCGAAGCCTTGGGGCGGACGTTTCTCAATATAGCCAAGCCCGTTCGGATAATAAGAATTAGGCTGTGCTACCCATAAATCAGTTTTGCTTACTCGTGTGTAAACCCTAACTTTAATAATATCGCGCGGAGTATCATCACTTATGCCATCGTAACCACGCGGGACATCATTATCTGCCGTAACCATTGTCAAGCCGTCATAACTTACGCGCGATACCGTAGGAGCAATAATGCTGTCGATGGTTGGGCCTTGCCACTCCCAAACACCTTGTTGTGGCCCGATCTCATTAGCCGCAGTTTGGCTAAGCAACTCATTTTCAGGTGAATATACGCGAACGTTTATTCTACCCTGCGAAGTAACACCGTTCGTAACTACATAGTTGCCATTGTCCAGTTTAGCCGCGCCAACCAACCCATTTGCTTGTTGAGCAAAATAATCGGTATCGGAGGAGCTTTCAACTAGGAATCGGTTTCTAAAGTCATCGTCCTCGTCCAGAATGCCGTCGCCGTCGGAGTCAACATCGTAGACATTTACCGTTCTAGTAGCCTCACCCGTATTACCTGCCGCATCAATCACGCTGTAGGTGATTGTGTAGCTACCAATGGTGGTTATGTCGACAGGATCATTCGTGACGATGTCGTCGTTGAGACTAGTGCCTAGCGCGTCAGTCGCAGTAACTCGGCCTTTTTGATATTCATACGCACTGTCATATATGCCAACAGACAGTGACATTGGGTTAACACCGGCAACCGTTATAACTGGGGCGGGTGCGGTTACAACATTAACAGTTCTAGTAACCTCAGTAGCCGCGTTACCTGCCGCATCACTCACGTTATAAGTAATTGTGTAGCTACCCGCAGTGCTTAGGTCGACAGGGTCTACTGTGATTACACTACCCGATAGGTCGCCGTCTTGGACATCGGACGCTGTTACACCGGCATCGGTGTAAGGAAACCCTTGATAGGTTGTTATGGGGGTATAGCCTAAAAGCGTGATATCTGGAGGTAGGGTATCCGCCGCCGAGACTTTATCTAATTCCAACACGGTAATTTTCGCGTTATCCCAAAGATGTTGCGTGTTAAGAGTGGCTCCATACGGGTTGTTGCTCTCACCAACCGCGATACGATAAATATTTTCCGTAGGTTTTTTCGAAATAATGACCGAGGCTACGTTACTCGTCACAAGTCCATTGTCTTCGTAGTTTACATAGCCACTACCAGAAGGATTATAATTAGTAGGGTTGCAGTTAGAGGCGTTCGGTAGACCGTTTACATCGCTGATGACGTAGTTACCGAGATAGTCCATCGTCTGCGCACTAGTCCATTCGAAGATGTTAATTAATGACCTAGCTCTCTGATTAAGTACGCTTCCGTCGGAGTCGGACTGGTACAGCGCCATAATTTTGCCGTCGTCCGACATCGCTACGGCTTGACCATTATTAGCGCCGCTTCTGCCCAGTTTATTGGATAGCTGACTGTACGCCTGTTTGCCAGGGTAGGTTACACCGTCTGTGGCGTCCGTAATGTCCTCGCCTTCGAGTAAGGGAAAATAATCGTCGTTAAACCTTATTTGGGATAACGCGTTGGTCGAGTTATGCTCCCAAAAAAGAGGGTCAGCGGGCAGGGCTTGGTAGTAGTCGCCCGCGTTTACAAAACTGGGGTGCTGAGTTCCCACTAGGGCTTGATCGCCCGTATAGTTCGTGGCAATAGTTCCGAGGTAGTGGCGCGAATTGCCACCGTTAAGGTCTTGGATTGGTTGTAGAGTAATAGTGCCTGCGCGTGAAGGACGTGCCCAAACTTCCGCAGTTCCGGTAGAGAAGCCTTCGAACGGATCGGGTGGCATATCAGAAAGATCAAACTGGCCTGCTTCGTAAACGCTCACCCTTGGAAGCGTCATGTAAAAAGTATTGCCGTCGCCCGACATCGCGACATTCGATGCGTGGTGCGTGTCCACAAGGTTTACGTCTGTTCCCCTACCCTGAGAGGCGGTCAATGTCGTAGTCCACGGTGCCGAAGATGAGGCACGCTCAAGTACTATGAGTTTTACCTCGCAGACTTTCAACGGGCTGCTATTAATGTAATAATTGAGATTGGCCACTGCGAGAACGTTGCCGTCGTTGCTCACATCTATATCATTAAGAATGACAGCGCCGGCGCCTAAAATCGCGTTGAAGTTGCCTACATAATCCCAACCGTCATCGTTAGCGTTTCGAGAGTACTCTCGTATCCGACCCTGCGCGGTGCTATTGGCGGTCTCCTCATTATGTGTAGGCCAAACGCCTACCCCTGGGTAGAAAGCGGCTATTTCCATAGGCTGTATTAGTACAAAAAGACGGGTGCCTGCCTCGTCGTGCTTTACAACATACTTATCGGTATTTACTGCTAACCAACCCGTAGTGTCGATTTCGCCGTTATCAGCATAAAACCCGCCGGAGCCGGGACTGTGAGTCTTAGTAATGAGCTTGCCAGTGGTGCCTGGGTGAATACCCTCCCATGAGGTAATCATGTCTCCGCCACGGGCTACAGCGATGCTTGCGCCCCAACCGATAGTCTTTTCAGACCCCGTAGTAGGGAGATCCGAAAACACGCCGTCTATAAGGGTAATATCATTAATAGCCATTAAAACTTCTCCGCTAAATTACTATCTACTGGCGTTTATCGAGGCCCTGGATATTGCGCGTCTGCGCCACGTTCCATCTTGCCGTTTGGCGTAGTAATAGTGTCGACCGCTCCTTTGCCCGTGACAGAGGTCTGGAAGAGGTTAAAGTGTGACTGTGCTCGCTGTTGAGAACCTGCGTGTTCGCTGTCTTTCATGTAGCACATGTAAAGGACGTAGTTCATTAAGCAGTTTGCGTAAATGTCAGGAATAGAGATTACGTCTGTTTTAGTAACACCTGTGGGGTTCGCAGAGTAAATAATCTCGACGTGCGCGTTACTGCCAACAATGCCAGGGTAGACATAAAAGTTTCGGGGATTCTGGTCATCGTAAATGTAGTGCTTAACAGAAGTACCGTGTGCCGCATCATATGTAACAGACGGGTCGTGCCAATCTGGAGACATTGAATCTAGCACTTCACGGTCCACGATACGGATAGCGCGCAGACCGTTTCCGCCGGTTGCCGCGCTCATGTTTCGCACGACTCGTAGTAATCTATTTCCCGAATTCGGGATAGACTGTTTTGTTCCGGCTACCAAAGTCACTGTTTCGTTTTGGGCGGACGCATCAGGCTTCAACAAAGCGACTTCGCGCTGTGCATCGTTCACCCAGAGCACTAACTCATTCTCAACGGGCCATCTTATTCCCGTAGTGTCTTGGAGAGTAGTTTGGACTCTATCGATGATACTTTGTACTGTTGTAGCCATTTGATTCGCCTCTTATATTAGCTGTTTAGGGCTTGCTCCCAAGCGATGTCTCGTTCTTCTAAGGTCGTCATGCGGCCCGTCATTTTGTTTACAACATTCCCTTTTGGAGTGCCGTCTTTCTTAAAATCTTGAGGTGATCCTTTTTTTATTAACTGGATCATTACTTCACGTATTAGGTCACTAGGACCTTCGGTGCCACAGTCAAGGAATGGTGGTGTACCTTCTTCAACCTCTTCAACAACTGCTACCACTGGGGGTACGTAGCTGTCGGTATATTGTGTAGCGCCTAGTTGCAGAGCGAGTAAGCCTATTTCATCGGAGCAGTGCTTTGACTGACCTTCATAAAATCGAACAATGTGGCCGGTTTTTGTGGCAACTCTCAACTCAATTTCGCTAATAATGTGCATGTTTCATTCCTATGTGGGGGTATAAAAAACCCCTCAACTCCGAAGAGAAGAGGGGGGTAGTAGCTTAGTACGCTGTATCGAGGCAGATTACGCCGAAGTCCTGGACACTTCCGCTGACGTCGCTGTAGAACGTAGGCTTTCGAAGTCCGAAAATCTTACCGATAGAGATACCTGCTTGGTTACCGTAGTCGAACTCATCTTCAACCATTTCAGGTAAACCAATGTCAGCAAGTGCTAGAGCTTGAGCGCCACAGAACAATGCGCGTGCCCCGTTGATGTCAGCTCCCGCTCCCCACTTAGAACCGGCGTCGGCTCCAGAAGTGTTATAGACGTGGCGGAACTCATGGATCATTACGCCGTCAACCATCAAGGAAGCAGAGCCTGAGAACAAGCTGTTGTCCTTACCGCGTACACCGGCATTACGGACGTTAGATAGGAAGTCAGGATCGAGTTTCAGAGCTGCCATTTGCTGTGGAGTTACAAACATGTGGAAAGTTTCTTGGTTACCTGCACCACGAATGCCACGGATGTAGTTATCTTTAGCGTAAGCCTTCAACTCGACGATAGCTTTGTATCCGATTTTGTCAGCCGCTGTGATTGCGGAAGTATCGCCCTGGGCGATTGCGCTTGAGCCTGAATTCCATCGAATGTGACGATCAGATGAAGGAGCTGTTACCGATCCGGCATATTCCAAATCACCTAAGTTTTGCCCAGTAGCTAGTACATCTCTCGCCTTACCGTTGTTCTTAACCGTGTAGTCAACGCCTGACAACGTCAAGAATGCTAACTGGTCGCATCGATCAGCAATGGCGTATGCCAGTGTGTCACGAGATTGTTCGCGGAAGTTTACAACAGTCTTCTGGTCAGCCATTCGACCTGCGATTCTGTTAGCGAATCGTAGTTGGTCGATTTCGATTGACATATCAAATGCGCGCAAGGCTTCTTCATTACCTTCTAACGTGCTGTCTCCGGTGATACCGTCGCCAGTCATGTCAGCTAGCAAAGTGATGTTAGCTTTGGTGCCTTTTTGAGATTTAGTTAACTCAGTAACACGTTGAACCATGGCGTTTGAGCCAGATCCTGCGAACTGATTGATGAAAGATTGGTTACGCGCTACTTTCCAGAAGTCGCGAGACCATGCTTGAAGTTGGTCGCCTGTAAGCATACCAAAATTAGTTAAAGCCATTTTATAAACCCTTATGAAGTGGATAATTAACTAGCAACATTAGTGTTACTAATATAAGTAGCCGTCTTTACGGGGCGGCTAATCCGTTTTTCTACTATCGTGTAGAAGAACGCTTAGCGTTGATTAACGAGGGTCGACCTCGGCAGGTTTAACGCCTATACAGGCGAGGGTACGGTTTTAACGGCTACGGGCCGACCTCTTATCGCAGAGGTAACGTATTTAGAATATTAGCATCACTAATATAATATAGCAACACTAATATCCTAATTTCTTTACCATTTCACTTTGTCTGCCCAGTATGCCGCAGACATCTTTCCTTTCTTTATATTCGCACCGTGTCGCGCTTTAAAACTCTTACGCTTCGCCTTCATTTTGTCTGACTCGCCCGCTTTAGGTTTGCCCGCAGTGGATGCGCCTTTCTCACCAAAACGGATCGTCTTGACCTTCTCGCCTTCTTTCGCCACGACAATGTGGGACTTCGTGGCGTGGCTAGGCGTTCCTTTCGGCTTGTTAAAACCCGAAACTCCTGCTCGGGTTAGTCGTGGATCTTTGGCCATTAGAGTATATCTCCTCTTAGTCGTGCGAGTGTTTTTTGCGGAAGCGCGTTGAATTCATCTTCTGTCATATCCGAGACTTTTTGGCCATGCTCTCCGGCCCGTGCCGCGCTTTCGCCAGGAAGTTCGGGGGGTTGAGACTCTGCTGCCTTAAGCTTTGCGCTAACCGTGGCTCTCTTTTTTAATAGCTCATCGGTCTTTAAAAGACTTGACGTTTCCGTCTCAGCGACTCCATCAAGCTCGCGATCTTTTACGACATACTTAACAGCCTTTGATAGGGCATCGACTGCGCCGTAACCTTTCATGATAAACGCGTCTCGAAGCTCTACAACCTCGCCGGTGTACTCTTCGTTAAACTGCTCGGACGTGTTGTCAAATACAGGATAAGCTTCTTCCATCGCGGTTGCCGCTTCTTGCAAAGCAGTCATCGCATGGTTTTCATTTACTGTTTGTGACATCTCTTGTCGCATCTCAAACTCTAGTTCCGCACGTTCTGCTTTACGGATTTCTCGGCGTAGGGCGACGGCTTTATCAGTCTCGCCATCTAATACCATGTTCTGATATTCGACTTCCTTTGAGTCAAAATCATAGGCATCAGGAGCTTCTTCTGACTTAACGTTAGATGCTGTTACGTCGTCGAGTTGTTTTTGTAAGGCTTTTTGTTTAGCCAAGACTTCATCGAGTCGAGCCTTCGGGACCATCGGGCTTTTATTTTGTTTTCGCTCGGGAACAGGCTCTTCCGCAACCACATCTTGCTCATCATCTGTGTCCTCAGTACTTTCTTCTGTTGCTTCTGGTGTGTCTGTATCGCTGTCAGTTTCATCGCTTGTGTCCTCGTCTTCTTTTGCCGCCAGTACTTCTACTTCCTCTACTTCCTCTGTTTGCTCCTCAGTACTAGCTGCCATGATTTCGTCAAAACTAAGGTCTAATGTATCCTGGTCATCTTCGCGTTGGTCAGCGCCGGGCATTACATCGAATTGCATATCTTCATTACTCATTTAGAACTCCTATCGTTCCTGGGGTTATCGTGCGGTTTAGTGTGTTGATTGTGTGTTTGGTGATCCTGTTGCTTTGTAGCTGAGAACGCAGTGGTAGCGAGCTTCGTTGCCGAGTTTGTCTGTAGAGCCTCGGTCTTGCTCTGACTAGACTTGTCGCCCAGTTCGCGGCGCAGGTCTAACGAGTCGTCGCTTATCTGCTTCTTAGTCGCCATCTCTTGTTCACGAATCGCGGGTGCTACCTCAACCAAGTCTTGTACTTTGGCGATATTTAAGGCGGCTTCTGATTGGATCTTTCTGTTTTCCGCTTCTAGCTTCTCGATCTCAAGCTCAAGCATTCGCATTTGCACCTGCTGTTGCTGTGCCATAGCTTCTTGTTGCTCTGGCGTCGGTGGCTCTTCTCCATTACGGACTCTTAGGCGTTTCGCTAGCTCTGCCTTTTTAGCAAGGTGGCTATAACCGACAATGGCATCGTCAGGTATAGCTACTCCGGCTGTGCGAAGGTTGACTGCCTCGGCAAATTGGATCTCATCGAAGCTATCGCGCGCGGGAGCTGTACCGACAATCACGTCATACTCACCAAGGGTAAGGTTGTTTATGACCTCTCCCGCCGCTGTCGTTTCATTAACGATCATGTCTTCACGAGGCTCTAGTGGGTCTTCCTCGTTAGTGACTTTTATGACGCGCTCTTCTGTATAAAACGTCTGTACAAGGTTAAGAATTTTCTCTGCAAGGTACTGTCGAGACTTACGCAGGTTATCCAAAGGTACTTGGATCATGATCGCACCACGGTTCTGCTTTGCTTGGATCGCGATACCCGATACTTCTGCGCTATCTGTACCAAGCATAGAGTCATTAATACCTGATATCGTCTTGATATTCTGTGCGGCTTTCTGCGCGATTCTATCTAACCCAGTAGGGATCTGATTCGGTTGGATCTTCGTTGGTTCTTTAGTTCCACGAGCATGCTCTAGGACTAGTCCTGTTTCTGCACCGTGCTCGGATAAGTCATCTGCTGTCATCCCAACGAGCGCGCCAGTTTCTACGATCCATCCACTGTTAGCTGTACTGTTGACAATGTGGAGTTCTTGAGACGCGATCTTATTAAGCTGTTCTTGTGGCGATAACAAGTTACGGATAATGCCGAAGGGGTTCCCTCGTCGGAAATAACAGAAGAAGGGTACGATAGTAAAATCGTTATAAGGAGACCACGCATCGTGGAGCACGACTTGGTCACACGTTACTGTCCATCGGACTTTTTTAATGACCTTCTTGACTAGGGTAAGGTTCCACTTCTTGGCAAACTTTCTGGACTTCGCTTCATTCCACTCGTCAGGTGACTGTCTCTGATCGCCTGTATCGGGGTCTACGAAGAACATCGCTCTTGCTATCTTTTTGTGTTGTCGTTCTATAACGCGGAGACATTTGACTTGTCGATATTCGTCGTCACCCATTACCGTTTCGAACGTGCCCATCTGCATAGCATCATCGTCACCAAAGCGTGTCTCTTCATATTCAACAGAATCAGCGCCGTAGCACATGCCGTTCTCAGCAATCTCTAATAGTCGATCCGCTTTGTCTTTTCCGTAGGTTTCTTCGATTGATCCGAGTGTCATCCATTTCGATTCAAACACTTCGTCCCACGTCTTCGGATCAGCTTCTTTCGCATCTGGGTCTATAATGATGTCTAACGGGTCTTTGGACGTTATCCTTACTTCGCCTTCAACGTGGTCAGTAAAGTCCATACGCACGTCAAAATAGCCCCTACCGTCCATTATTAAACCGTCCGAGAACACTTGCTGCTCAACCCAGTCTAATTTGTTGTTATCAGCAATCTGCAAGTACAGTTTTGTCAGAGTGTGTGCGACTTCCTCTGACCCTGCTCGACGCGGTTTGAATTGGATATCTGCACGGCGTTGAGACTGCTCGCCCATAATAGTGTTGACCGTGGGCAATATAGTATTAATCGTTAGGGCGGGGCGGCCTTCTGCCTCTAGCTCTGCCGCTGTCGCAGCATCCCATTGATCGCCCTGATAATATGCGTCACACGTTTTCGCCATCTCAACATATTCTAAATGGCCATGGTCGCGTGCGCGTGTATACCGCTCCCATTGGGTGCGCGTTATCTCTTCTTCTTTTGCAGGTGATAGCTTTGCTTGTTTAATCATTGTCATGCGCCCATTGCAGATTTAGGTTTGTTGCCCTTGGATAGAAGGCTTGGGAGGCGGTCGCGCCACGTAGGTATATGTTCGTACTGCTCAATATGTACTGCGAATTCGCTCATCATTAAACCGATCCACGCGAGCGCATCGACTTGGTCGTCATGGACTCCGTTGGGGAAGCGTAATAGTTCTGCGACTAATGGACCCGAGAAGTCCTCGTCTTTAGGGACAAAGACCATGCCTTGTTGCATCCGGCCTTGAATGGCGCGTGCGCGTGCTTCTTTGTCACGTCTTCCCGCTTTAAGGTCCTTGATATACGCTTCGTACAGACCGCGCTCTCGGATACGTTTCTCAAGAAACGGTCCAAGGGCCATCTCAATGTGGCCTTTCTCAATCCCGATCATCTGGGGCTTCCACATCTCATACAGATCAAGTATCTGCTCTACGATTTCGAAACCGTTAAAGCGACCGCGTACTAGATCCACAATGTACAACTGATCGTCTTGGTCTACGCCTACAACAATGCCGACGGTGTAGTCGTTTCTGTCGTTCTTACCAATGGCCAAATCCCACGCGCAATAGAACTTCATACGGTCGTGGTCAATGTCATCGGGGTGGTAGTAATTAATCATGTCTCGGGTGAAGTAGTCACCGTCATCAGCTACTGGATTCTGTTGGTACAGTGCTGACCAGTCTCTGGGGCCGACCGCTCGTTCAATACGAGCTAGGGCGTCCTCGTTGTAGCGTTCTTTATGGAGCGGCTCTCCCTGCTTTCTGAACTGCTCGTCAACTTCCGCGCGCGCAGGGTAGTTGACCACTTCCCACTGCTCTCCTTTGTCGGAGGCTGCTTTCAATAACCAACCGGCCAGATCATCATCGTGCCAACGGGTAAGAATAATAAGGATGCCACCACCAGGCGCGAGTCGTGTATAGGCTGTGGAGGTGTACCAATCTTTAGTGGACTCGCGGGCGTTAGAGGACTCTGCATCATCTCTGTTTTTAACAGGGTCATCGATCACTAATATGTGTGCGCCTTTACCTGTGATACCGCCGCCAACACCTGCGGCCACGTAACCACCACCGGCTGTCGTGAGCCACGCTTCGGCTGACTGGCTGTTCGCATCAAGGCGCGTTTTAAAGGCAGACTTGTAGCCCTCTTCACGAAGTAGTCCACGGACCTTTCTTGAGAACGCCATGGCTAGGGAGCCGGAGTAACTACAACTAATAAATTCATGTTCTGGGTGTCTACCCAAGTGCCACGCCGGAAAGCCTATGGAGGCGAGTGTGCTCTTACCGTGTCGCGGTGGCATGAAGAGCATGAGTCGAGGTGACTTCTTATCGGCTACGTCTTGGGAGAATTGCTCAAGTCGCTGACATATATCTTTATGGACCCACCCGGCTTGGTAGTCAGGGTTAAACCGCTCAACAAAAGGTAACAAACGTTTGCGGGTCAGGAACCGTAGAGCAAGTTCCGCGCGCGCCTTCTCTTCGACACTGCGGTCTTTTTCAGCTTCCTCTGGCGCTTTAACAGTAGCTTCTATATGAGCCTCTGTTGCGTCCGCTTTGCAATAGACACAGATGCCGTCATCGCCCGAGTACAATGTCTCGGGGTGGCTAGCTTTGCATCGTATGCATTCTATTTTTTCCAAGTGTCAACCTAAATTGAGTGGGTGGGGGTCGATGCACGAGTCGAAATCCGTGTGCCCGTCTCGCGGTACATAAAACTCAACGTGCGCTTCGCAGTTCGGGCAACAGAAATTGGAGACCATGCAAAATTCCTCACACTCATCTTCTTCTAAGTCGTGGTCACCGCCCCAGAGAAGCGGTGTTTTGCACGTCCAACAATCCATCAGTACGCCTTTTTCTTGGTTGGTTTTGCTTTCTTGGTTGGTTTCGCTTTAGATTTAGCTTGCAGCTTTAATGCAGCGATAGCCTCTTTAGCACGCTTGTCGGACATCGGTGCACTGATCGCGGGGCGTGGTTTTTTCTTAACAGGAGTCTTAGCCATGATTAATTACTCGTTGGGGTTAAATAAGACGCGTCTTTACCTGCGATCTTTAGCAGGTCTTCATCCGTCATGCGTTCTAACTGCTTGGTGCCGTTGATCTGGATATTGACCGTGGTTTTCTCTTCGGGGATGTGTAGTCCGTGGAGCTTGACCAGGGAATCGGTGGTATTTTTCATTTCTGTGGCTGTGTCAGACGCTGAATAAGCTTCCATATACATAGAGTGGGCGTTATTAATGGTGAATTTCACTTCTTCACGCATTTCTTCGCGGTAATACGCCAATGCTTTCTGAACTAGGGGTAAATTTGCGGCTGCTCTGGCCGTTTCGGGGGACGCGTAGCCCGCACCGCGACCTGCGGCGGCTTTTGACATGCCACTTACCATTAACAACACCAACTTTTCTTGCTGCATGGTCAGGTCCCCACGCACCATGCCCATATAAGGGAGGCGCGTTTGGAGATCGACGCGTTCTGCATCAAGCTCAGTGGATAACTCGTTCTCTGGTAAAACCATATTGATCGTTGTCCATATATATGAAGGCCGGTGAGCCTTCGAATACATCTTGTGAGAGGTTCTCTATGAACCGCGTTGCCTCTTCGTGCGTTTGGCCGCTTGCCGTAACAAGTTCGACCGCTTTGCCAAAGTCATAGGCGATTACTTCTCGGTCATCACGCAACGTGGTGCCTATAATCGCTTCGTTTAAACCCTCAACCGCTATTAACTCTATCTCTGGCAACGCTAATCTCCTTTAGGCCGTGCAATTAGTTCTACTAATAGTATGTATATTAGCGTTACTAATAATTAATCGCAAGAAAAATCCTTAATTGTCTTAACCCACCAATAAAACATGTCTTCTGTTAGCGTGTGTTTCATCAAGTTGACGCGGTAGCAGACCAGTTGTATGTTGTCTGGGGTGTAGTCACGAGCATTGGTTATTCTGTCTATGGACGCGTTGTGATCTTTGGTGCCACTCCCGTCTTTGTGGTGCGTTAGGAATATACCGGAGATCGCGCACCGTCCATTTTGTTTCGTCCACAATTCTAAGAGGTCGTCTAATTCGAGCTTCCACTCGATATCCCTGGTGCGCTTACCACGAAGCACGCTACTTCTAGATTTTGAAAAAATATTTTTTAGATACGCCGTCGGATTTGCGGACGCCGCGTGTTGATGCCTGCGCGTTTTGCATTGGTCACAGACGCTGCGATTGCCGGGTATTTCTTTTTCAGTATTGCAGCTTGAACAGATCTTCACGGTCATCGATGTATGATACACGGTTAATATTAGCAATGCTAATAGTTTACAAATAAAAAAGATTTGAAAATACCTGGTTTATATCTCTCACGCACTATCTCCCCCCTCGCGCATAACAACCCCCCATCCCCCGATTCGAACTATTGGAACCTTCTCTACTAATAGTGCTCGGGGACCCCTATCGTTTTTGCCTTACGTCAAACACGGTCAGTTGTGTTTGTGTTCTTCAATCATGAAGACGCTCATAACTAGGAGATACACCATGAAACACGACGATGGCTTCGACCACCTCAGACACAACCGTCCGCTCCGATCCCAGGCCGACTTTATCTTAGAACGTAAGCCCCGCATCTTTAGTATCGACGCCGATGCGCCTTACGAAACACCTAAATCAATCACAGCAGTTACTAAGGAGTCAGAGCATGAATAAGATCAAATCGATCCTCGATCAACACAACTGGACTCCGACATATGAAATGGCCGGACCATGGTTACTTATAGCGTTCGCAATATGCACGCTCAATACCTTCGGAATCATTGGTTCCGTCTTCTTTGGCATTGTAATCCTGTTACATGACATCGAGTGCGGTCGCCGCCAAGCGGCTTACAAAGAACATCTTCGATCTCTTTACAACATCAAATCAACCCTATAAGGAACTTCACCATGACTAACGATATTAACCTCATCGCATCAATAGCCTTTGACCTTCACGTTAAGGGCCACATCAAAACAGCTAAGTTCCTCATGCTATTTAGCACAGTTAGCTTAACGGATGTCCTGTCCCTACTATCACTATTCCTCGTCGGCTCTATCGCCGGGGACATCGATGATCTGGAGGAGAGCTCACACGTCTCCGCCACGGTGGACGTTATGACAGCTAAAGCAGAAGGAGTCATATCATGAACAACCTTCCATACTTCAGAGTCCACGGTGCACTAGATATAGCCTTCTGGATAACCATGTCCCTCGCATACGGCATACCCGGTGCGATTATCTCCTTCGCAATATCATGGGCGTGGCAATGGCGCTTCGACAAGCATATGGAGGCGTGGCAACAAGACATTGTAGATGAATGCGACGCTCGCGCACGAGAGCGAGGGGAGACACCATGAACTTAGCAACGCGAATCCAAAACGTCTTCTCCAATCACTTGGTACCAAAGGACTTCCCGCTACGGGTTGTCCGCCAAACGGCTCGTGCTCCACGCACGGGCTTCAACTACACGCAAGTAAAACGTGGTACGTACCTCGTGCTCAACGCTTCATGGAACAAGTGGCTAGAAGCACACGGCCCACAAGCGGAGCGCGCGTTCGAGGACTACATAGCCCGCGAACTAAACGTAGCACGCGTCACGATTTCAGGACGCAAGCTTAGCTCATTCTTCTTCACGACTCACGAACAGAGAGAGAACCCATGAAAAACTATACAGTGGAATGGTTCGAGGCCCGCTGCGCGGACCACGGAGCGTGTAGCGACGTAGCACGACGCGTAGCCCAGGAACTAGCGAAGAAATATACCTACGAGCGAACGGCGGATACAGCGCTAAACGAGCAAATAGAAGCAAATATAAAGAAACGTGTATCGGAGACCGCGATCTATGATGAACGACTCACGAAACCCGCTATATTTACCCCGAATAAAGACTAAATATCCCCGCAAACCTGCTACACATTCACGATCCACGGTCCGTGGTCATCGGCAAATCACCCTTTTTGCCCTCAAAACAGGAATGTGTAGCACATTTTACGAATGTGTAGCACATTTTACGAATGTGTAGCAGGTGTGTAGCAGGTTGTGTAGCGGCTAAGAGTCAGCAACGGCGCGTGTGTAGCAGGTTTAGACGTGTGTAGCAGGTAATTTCTGCTTCCCCCCGTTTATATAGACACCCCATATA